>Ga0209918_1000083_pt1 | contig 70755 bp, 64 predicted proteins | sample SalPonD_shore_MG_FD_185712 | JGI IMG/M metagenome (GOLD analysis project Ga0209918, IMG submission 185712) | Salt pond soil microbial communities from South San Francisco under conditions of wetland restoration - Salt Pond MetaG... | ecosystem: Environmental > Aquatic > Marine > Intertidal zone...
CCATCAGTCGCTGCAGTACCAAATACCAATAAACGTGTTAATGAATCACACAAAGAAGGGAGAAGCTGAGACCCAGGAATTAGTCCAAGTAGTACTGTGACTGGTACAAAATATGGGGCTCATGTCCGTGGTACTTAATGTTTTTAGTGGGAGGTAAAACCGACACTTACTCTATGCATTGGAGGAAGAAGCCCGCTTTAACCCTGACAACTATGAGGGCTTAAAGCGGAAGATTTTTCCGTTCTCCTTTCTACTTTCTCCATACTCCTTCATCGGAGACTCCAACACATTTACAACCTGAACACTCAGAACTGTTGTCGTAACTGCTCCCCATTCTCAATCGCATGCGCCTGGAAATCATTGTTGAAGTAGCAGAAGACCGACTCCGCTTCCAGAGATTTGATCCGCTCGGCCCAGTCACTCATTTCATCTTCGGAATAGAGATAGCGGTACCCTTCTTCCTTTCCATGAAATCGCACATATGCTATATCGGATGTCACGGCGAGATCATCCGGCATTTCGTGATGGGAAACAATGCAAAATCCAACATTATAATCACGCAGGATGTCGTAGACTTCCTCGTCAAACCAACTGGTGTGGCGGAATTCAATGACATTTTGTTTCTCCGGATCGAGTTGATCCAAAGCATTCTTCAGAAAGTCGAGATTTTTGGATTTGGACGGCGGTAATTGAAACAGAATGCACGCTAATTTGTCCTCAAGATGTTCCGCCAGTTCATAAAACCGATCCACCTGATCTTGCGTCTCCTCAAACTTTTTGCGATGAGTAATGAGCCGGTTGGCTTTCAACGTAAGTTTAAAATCGTCCGGCGTCCGGTTATACCAGCCTTCCAGCATCTTCTGATTTGGATAATGATAGAAAGTGTTATTCACCTCAACTGTCTTAAAGTGCTCCGAGTAAAATCCCAGCCACTCTTTCTTGCTGATTTCCTCTGGATAAAACCGGTTGACCCAATCATCGTAATACCAGCCGGAGCACCCAACCATAAATTTCTTTGGCATAAATATCATCCTCCTTTTTTTATAGTTAAAGAGGTAGCCTCGTGAATTGCAAGTCAGGTTTAGCGCTTGCTGTTTACCAAAGATTCATCTTACTTATACTCAAAACTGACGGAGCGTGTATTATGCCAGAATTGCCGGATGTGGAAGTTTTTAAACGTTATTTTGACGCAACATGTTTGGATCAAACAATTGACCGGGTTGAGGTGAAAGAAGAACGCTTACTCGAAAATACTTCTCCCCAGCGGATGCGAAAAGCTCCGGTTGGGAAGGAATTTGAGTCCACGCAGCGCCACGGGAAAAATCTGTTCGCCAAACTGGACTCCAATCTCTGGCTTCTCCTACATTTTGGCATGAGCGGTTTTTTGAAATACTATAATAATCCGGACGAAGCGCCTGATCACCCGCGAATCATTTTCCATTTTAGCAGCGGATACAAACTCGCCTACGACAATATGCGAATGTTCGGCAAAATTAGTCTGCTCGACGATGTCGACGCGTATTTGCAGGATCAGGAACTCGGGCCGGATGCGCTTTCGTTGGGACAAGAGGATTTCAAAGAGATGTTGTCCCAGAAACGCGGAATGATCAAAAGCGCGCTTATGGATCAGACATTTATCGCTGGACTGGGAAACATTTACGTGGACGAATTGCTGTTCCAGGCGGGTATCCATCCGAAAAGTCAAGCCAGTACGCTGGATAAAGAAACAGTTGAGAATCTCTATAATAATATGAATGCTGTCCTGCAGACCGCGATTAATTACAATGTGAACGTCGACCAATTTCCGGAAAACTATTTAATTCACCGGCGAACACTGAACAGTGCGTGTCCGGTTTGCGGGGGCAAAATCCGGAAATCCAGAGTGTCATCACGCTCGACGTATTTCTGCGAAAACCACCAGCAAAAGTATTGAAACCAAAGAATTGTATCGACAGAGATGCGGGAATTGAATGTATAAAACCGAACTGTCATCCCGAGCCCCGACGAGTCGGGTCGAGGGATCCCCTTAGATTAATCAAAACTCATTTATTCTCGACATTTACAAAGTATTCAGGTTAACTTATCACCACAATTATCAGTCAAATCATAAACTGAGGCTCACGTGAGTATTACCATTGGAATCCAGGGCGACCGCGGCAGTACCAACGAGCGCGCCTGCCATCATTTCGCCCACAAACATCACTGGGATAATTATGAGATTCAGTATCTGATCTCCAGCGAGCGCGTGCTGCAGGCGTTGCAAAACGAAGAAGTCGATTACGGCACATTTGCGTGGAGCACGTCCCGGTTTGGGCTGGTGGACGAAACGCAGCGGGCGATCGTAAAATATCCGTTTACCAAAGTTGATGAAGTGACGCTGCAACTGGATCACGTTTTACTTTCCAAAGATGACGTTGACCTTGCGCAGCCAATTAGAATTTATTCCCATCAACAGGCGCTGGAGGAACATCGTCCCTATCTGGATGAAGAATTTCCGGACGCCGAATTGATCGGTGAAATCGATACCGCCGTGGCAGCGCAAAATCTGTGCGAGGGGAAATATCCGGCGAATTCGCTGGTGGTTGCGCCGGTTTCCTGCGCAGAAATCTATGATTTGACGGTATTTCGGGATAAATTGTACACGAACAAGAAATATCGCGCGGATATCTATCTTATCAAGAAGTGAGAGAATTCTGTGACTGACCTGCCTTTTTACATCGTGGATGTCTTCGCCGAACAAAAATTCAGCGGGAATCAATTGGCGGTGTTTACAAATGCCGAAAATTTGTCCAAAGATGAAATGCAGCAGATTGCGAATGAAATGCACTACTCGGAAACGACATTTATTCAATCCGATCTGCGAGAAAACGGCGGTTACGATGTCCGAATTTTCACGCCGGCGGAAGAAGTGCCGTTTGCAGGTCATCCGACGCTGGGGACAGCGTTCGTCATTCGGGAGATGTTGCAGGATGAACCCGCAGATGAGATTATCCTCAACTTAAAGGTTGGACAAATTCCCGTTCAATACGATGAAGCTGAAAACGTGCTTTGGATGCACCAGCAGTCACCGGCATTCGGTGAAACAGTCGATAATAATACACTCGCCAAAGTTTTGGACGTTAGTCCGAATGACTTTCACCCGGAATTTCCTTCACAGATTGTCTCCACTGGGTTACCGTTTATCATCGCGCCATTGAAATCGATGGACGCCGTGAAGAAAGCCAGACTCGATTTTGCACATTATCCGAATATGTTGGACGGACTGGAGACAAAAGCAATTCTTCTATTTGCTCCAGAAACCGAACATCCTGAAAATGATTTACACGTCCGCGTTTTCGCCGAATATTACGGCGTACTCGAAGATCCCGCCACTGGAAGCGCCAATGGCTGCCTGGCTGGTTATCTGGCGCATCACCAATTTTTCCAAACCAAAGTAATTGATATCGCAGTGGAACAGGGTTACGAAATCGGTCGCCCGTCTCAACTGTTTTTACGCACGACAATCCAGGATGATGAAATTCAGGTGTTAGTTGGTGGACAGGTCATTGCTGTCGCCAGCGGAACTATAGAATTGTAAAACGCGGTTTAATGACATTTTTTTCTATCTGTTGCTATTTCGTAAACCGCGAATAAACGCAAATAAACACTAATTAAAGAACTAAATATTGTGTTGTACCAATAATCCGGTAAAACAATCGTGATTAATAAAAAAACCGGAGGTGTGCTATGAAATCGTACGGACTTATTACCGGCGTTGTCGCGTCGCTGTTGTGTCTCATTGCAGGGATCTGGATTCTGTTTAATTCAGGATTTGATCCTGACGATCCGCTGACGGCTGGAATTGGATTGTACTTTATCGGAAAAGCGTTTTTTGTGGGCCCGATGCTCTATTTGAGTGGTACCAGAACTGAATCGACTTCTACTTAATCTCACTATTACAGCAGCAAAACTTTTCGACTTTCACTAAATCGTGGCGTGGATAACCGCACAAAATAAATTCCGCTGGGCAGGTTGGTAAAATTTAACTGTAAGGTGTGCTCACCGGAGGTTTGGGTCGCTTTGAGCGGTGTGTGGATCTGTCTCCCTCGCACATCAAACAGTTGCACGACGACTCTTTCATCTCTGGGAAGTGTATAATCCAGCGACGTGCTGTTGTTGAATGGATTCGGATACGCCTGCGACAATGAGTAAGCCGATGGTAACCGGACTGCATCGTTTGTTCGCAACGGCTGATCAACAAAATGAGTTCCCGGCGTGCCCTCGTTTTCCGTGTTGCCATCCAGAGGATGACCTGACGGTAATGAGGTAATCACCCATTCTGAATCGGTGTATTCGGTTGAACCTATGTTTATCGATGACTTCCGTTCGGCGTAACTATCCTTATACCAGTCATCTGTTGTTCCGAGAGTTCCGAACACATCGATAAGCGTATCGGCGGCGGAGAACAACGCATAGAGATCGTTCCCGTTGCCCTGAACACTTCCGCTGGTGGCATCTCTGGAATCACTGCCGAACACGGCGTCGAATGCGGTGGTTTCATTGGTGATCACGTATGCCTGTCCTGGCGAGAGACTCATATCGGGAAAGGTGTAAATGTTGGAAAAAGTGGTAGCGCCGTTGGCTGCACGTTTGATCTTAAAATTGTTAACGAGGTGGGCGGCCGTACTGGCGTTGTATATTTCGATATATTTTGGAAGACCGCCGGAACGATTGCCGTCCATCACCTCGCTGATGATCAATCCGTCCCAGTTGTGATCGCCTGTGCCAGGATTGGTGGTCGTATCCTGATCGCCGGTAAACCAGATGCGTCGCGCCATACTGGAATCCAGCACAAACGGGTTCGCTTTGTTCTCCTGATAGGCGGCAATTTTATATGCCCGAGCATATTCCAGTGAATCAACCGGATCGAGATCTTCCCACTGCAGCATGCGGTCTTTTTCGCGGTCGAAAAACTGGGCGTTCGCAGCCGGCTGGTACATCACGTAAAAGTAAAAAATTGATCGGGCAACGTTTCCCTTGTGATCTTCGCGCGGCTCAAAGGTATCGGAGTCGTAATCCAACTCGGAGTATTCATTAATGGAATCCGACGGAATGCTGGTTAAATCCCGGTCGAGATAATACCAGTGATCGGTTTGGGCATCGGGAATTTCATCGAAGGGGCGATTCCCCCGGGCAGAGTTTACATTATCCTTGGTAGGATAGAGATTATTCATATCGCTGCGCTGCGGCTCGTCTCCGGCGCCCATGCTTTGCGGCCAGGTGTGTTCAGCATTGATGTGCTTATTGTACGCATCCGTGCTGGGATCAGCGTTAAGATCCAGCTGGATGGTAAAATGGGAATACACTCCTGTCAATTGATTACCGTCGTGCAGATCGATCCGAAGATAAAGTGTATCTCTGGCAGTGTCATAACCAAGCGTCGTCGAGGTTTTATAATGGTCGATGACGTATTGCCTGAGTTCACTCCCTGTCAAATCAGGCGCGATAACAGTTTGCTCCTGAGCGATCAAGTTAGAAGTCAGGGTGAATGCCAATAACAAGGTGAGCGCGTAAAATCGAAGTATATTTTTCATAAGTGCTGCTAATATTGGAAAAATCAGGTGGGAATACTAATGAAATGTGCGGATGCTCATAAACCCAACTCACCCCTTGATCCCCTCTCTTCGAAAAGAGAGGGGAAATTCAAGGAATAAGGTTTATTAATTTTACTTCAATAACACGATCTGTTGGGATTTTTGGTAATTCGGAGTCTGGAGGTGCACAAAATAAATTCCACTGGAGAGCTCCGGAATGCTGAGATAGAGTGTGTGTGGTCCGGGATTTTGAATTGCATTCGACAGCGTCATTACCGATCGTCCATTGAGATCATAAAGCTCAATGGTGACTTTTTCTTTCCTGGCGATGGTATAGGAAATTTCAGTGGTCGCGTTAAACGGATTCGGATACGCCGGTTTCAGGTTGTATTGGAAATTCTTCTCGGGACTTGGTGGCTCAACCGTGATTTTCAATGCCCGGTCGTTGTGTTCGGCTACTGTCCCGTTGAAATCGACATCACTCAGTCGATACCAGTAGGTTTCGCCAGTTTTCACGTGGGAATCGATAAATGAATACTTTGTTCTGGCAGGAGTCGAACCCGCGCCTTTGAGATCTGGATTGGTTTTGTAATCTGTAATTATCTGATAACCATTACTTTTATTCAGGCTACGTTCAAGAATAAATCCCTGATTCTGATACTCCGATTCCGTTACCCAGTGCAGTGAAACGCCATTGGCAGTCACTTCTCCGGTAAACGATGAAAGCGTCACCGGCAGCGATTGGTCTTGACTGGCCAGCACAAACTCGCTGAACGATGACAGATTCGATGCAATCAACGTTTTTGATGCCGAGTTGTAACTTGTTGACACGGCAGTAAAAGTTCCAGAACCGGGCGTTTCACGCTTATAAATTGTTACGTTATCACCATTTAAAACACCGCCATTATTTGGCAGCTCACTAAGCAGGAATCTGACTTCTGTCTGGGGATCAAATGTAATTGCAGACGGATTGGAAATAACCCACCGAAATGTGCTGACGTAATTCTCCGGAATTCCAGTTACATTTGCTGGACTATTATTGAACAATTGAACCGTAATCGGACCTGATCCACTCACACCACTCAAAACTATCTCCGCTGCAACTCCAGATGGATAAGTCAATGTTGTATCAGAATTCGCTGTTCGGGTCCCTCCGTAATCCGGCGCGCCGTCAAATGGAGTGCCGTCCAGTTTTGTCCCAGGTGATTGTAAATCTCCGTTGGCTTCAGAAACTTCACTGTGCTTAGTAAAATCTCCTGTGATGTCAGGATTACGGGTGAGGGATTGCTTATCTCCACCCTCTGAGCCATAGTAAACGCTGTCCACTATCACACCTGATGGATTTTTTAGAGTAAAAGATTCATCACTGTTATTTGCGCTAAGTTCACCACAAATAAAAGTTGTTGCTCCTCCAAATTCTCCGATAACATCTCCGTCATCAAACACGACTGCAGCACTATGTGCCCAGATAATTGTATTAAGAGGGAAGGTATAACGAACTGAATTCTCATCCGAAATGGTGTAGCCTACAAGATTAATTGAATTGTCAGAATTATTGTAAATTTCTATAAATTCGTCGTTATCAGAATCTGTTATACCATCACCATTCGCATCTTCTCCAGGATCAGCATTAATTTCATTTATGACCAAGTTTGGCAGATCATTATCCTGGATTGTCAATTCGAATTGGTTAGGTGAGCCGAATGTGGCATTATCGCCGCCGCTCACATTCTGGAGCCCAAATGTCAGTGTTTCGTTATTTTCAGTGATTGCATCGTCGACAATATTAAGAGTGATGTTTTGATCGGAAGAGCTTCCCGCTGGAAAAGTCAGTGTTTGCGTCGTGTACCCACCAATGTCTGCGTCATCACCAGAATTCAAGGCAACTTCCACGGTGGTCGCATTAGTATTATCCGGATTGTCGATAGAAACTGAAATCTCGTACGAGCCATCGCCTTCGTTCACTGTCGCAGAAGCTGACGCAAACGCCACCTGCGTATGCTGGACAGTGCCCTGTGTATTTCCTGCAAATCCGGGAGAACCGTAATCACCATTGCTCATTTGGGTGGATGATTCTTCATAATCATCTTGCTCAGTTACTCCGTCTGTTCCCAGCAAAATATCACTGAGTTCGAGTGCCACGCCTGCTCCACCGGCATCACCGTTTGTATAATTACACCTCGCTAGTTCAATCCCAGTGGGAGTTTTTAGAATTATTTCATCATCGTCATTAGTTAATGAAAAACCTTGAAAAACATAGTCTGGAGTAATAGCACCATCACCAAGAGGGTCATTTGAACTGGCCAGAATTAAAAAGTTCTCAGGCTGAATAACTAGTTGACCAGAATTATCAATGACCTCATTGTTTGAACCGTCATCTAATAACGTATCACCATTAATATCTATAGCAACACTTGTATTGTTATATAACTCGAAATACTCTCCATTATCATCACTAATGACACTTGGATCTGCCATAAACTCGGTGATAATGATATCACCCGGGCTTTGCGCCAGGATTTTTGTGGAAAATAAGAGAGACAGCACGACAAACAAGACTACTTTAGTACTTGTCCACATGAGAGGACTCCCATCTATTTGTCCGCGTCATGATACCGCGAAATTGAGATTATTATTTCATCAAACTGTGCAGAACTTTAAAAACCAAATCAAAACGCATGGAACTTCTTAGTACTTCCGCGCTGACTAATGCACGTGCTTTATATCTTATAATTATTTTTGAAATAATCAAGGAATAAATTAACAAATCTGGGTTGGAGCGGTTCTTACTAAAACTGAATCCCGCGGAATGGTGTGTTAATTAATGTGAGAGAGACAAAAACTGAACTAATCTGACAAGACCTGAAGAAACTTCTTCCGCAATCGTTTGGTGTGATCGCCCTGCCAAAAAACCTGGTTGCACATCGGACAATAGGTAAACGAATCATTGCGCTTGAGTACGCGCTCCGGGACCCGTTCAGCTGCTTTATCTTTGGAAATATTTTGCAGCGGCGTGTTGCATTCCATACAGCGGACTAAAAATCGCGATTCGTCAAAAGTGATGGGATAAAATTTTGCCACGTGACCGAGTTGCGCGGTCGGACTTTGTGGCTTGACGTAAAATGAGTTTATTTCAGGAGTCGCGTTACAGAGCGCGTTATCTCTGGTCAATAAAACCCGCTCATCCTGAACGGAAAAATCCAGTAATTGCTGATCGGAATAGTTCTCGTTGAAAAAAGTATCGTAGCCAAGCGCGCGCAGATATTTCGCCAGACGCTTGAGCATAACGTCTGCGGTAAAAGTTAAAGTATCGCCGGGATAGTCGAGCTTTGGCATTTCGTTATCGTCCGTTGTTGAGCGGTCGGCGGTAATATTCAAAGGTCCGGCCGGTGCCGTGCCAGTTCTTGAAAACTTTGATAATTTCTGCGGCAGAACTGAATTTCCGGGTCTGCCCTTTTATCACGTGGCCAGAGATAAATTCCACTTCATGCTTCCGCATCCAATTGAGATAAATCCGCTTTAACATCTTGGCGTAACCGGTTTGGTGATACCGTTTTTTAAAGGCAAACGCATAGGTGTACACGGTGTTCTTTTTCCCGAGATTTACATCGTACTGCGCCCAGACATCCTGACTGAATCGCTCCAGCGGAACGCCGATAATATAGCCGATAACTTCGTCGCTGAAGCGGGCGATAAACGGATAGGTTCTGGGATAATCAAAATATTTTTTGATCGTGGACCGGGTCAATTTTGCCGATGGCCCAAATTTTTCGGCCAAACTATCTGAGACTTCAATGAGCTGAGGAATATCTTCCAGACCAACCCGCTCCAAGATTTCAATTTGGAGATGGTTGCTGGTTCCGAGAACACGTGATTTTGATTTCGGTTTCTGGTGCAGGACGTCAGTAGTCATAATAGAATTGTATTAGTCTTTGAGCAGCAATAAGTTAGCGTATTCACTTCAGAAAGCAAGTGAAGAATTTAGCACAGGAAAAATCAACATTTTTTTCTCGGGAAGCAAGAATTAATGCTTCTCGAACATATGGCGCAACTCAGCATTGAATGCCTCAGTGGTTTCTTCGTCGAACAGGACAAACCGAACTTCCCGCAAAGATTGCGCAGATTGCAGGAATTCAATAGTCTGATTGAGCATGGCGCTGGCGCATTGGTGCACTTCAACGCCGCCAACACCGGTCCCGATTGCCGGAAAACTGATGGACTGGACGTGCGCCTCATCCGCAACTTTCAGCGCTGACTGCGTCGCGTTGGAAATGTACGTCACGTTGGTTTTGAGATCCTGCCCCATTCCGGCGGCGTGAACCACATAATTAGCCTTGAGTTTCCCGCCGGAGGTCAGCACTGATTCGCCAACATTGATGGGACCTTTCTCGATGGCTTCGGTTTCGATTTCCTCACCGCCGGCGTTCTTGATTGCACCGGCAACTCCGGAGCCCATCCAGAGTTGATTATTTGCGGCGTTGACAATGGCGTCAGTTTCCTGCTCCACAATGTCTCCCTGAACTATACTTATTTTCCGATTGTTAATCTGAATGTCCATAATCCTCCTTATTCACCTCGAATCATTTCTCGAATTTTCTCGATATCTTCTTTGTGCGCCTTGTAACGAATATGCACGCTGGTGTCAAAATATTCGGTTTCCAGCACCTTGGTGTGTTCGTGCAGCGCGGCGATTTTATCGCCAAATTTCACGGATAATGTTACCTCATCGTTCACATATTCTTCTTCTTTTTGCTGGATAATTCGCTGTACTAGTTCATCCACGCGAATATTTCTTCCGGCAGAGATTAATAACGCGTCCGGTTCTTCCCTGCGAATCTTTGCCATTAAATTGTGATCTTCCAGCAGATCGATCTTGTTGTACACCGTGATCGACGGGATTTCGATGCAGCCCATATCTTTCAACACTTCGTTGACCGTTTCAAGATGCTCGGCGTACTGCGGATGACTCAGATCCACGACTTTGATCAAGAGGTCGGCTTCCCGGACTTCTCCGAGTGTCGACCGAAACGACGCCACTAATTGATGCGGCAATTTGCGGATAAATCCGACGGTATCTGAGAGGAGAATTTTGTGGTTCTCCGTCAATTCCACCGAACGGACTGTCGTATCCAGTGTCGCAAAAAGCTGATCCTGGACTAACACGTTGGCTGAATCTCCACAGATTTGGTTCATCAGCGTCGATTTTCCGGCGTTGGTGTAACCAACCAGCGCGACCCGGAATTCCCTGTTACGACTTTCGCGGCGGGTTTCGCGCTGCTTTTCAACCTTCTTCAACTCTTTCTTCAATTTGGCAATGCGGTCGCGAATTAACCGGCGATCAATCTCAATCTGGGTTTCGCCCATACCGCCACGGACGCCAATCCCGCCAACCTGCCGCTCCAGGTGCGTCCAGCGCCGCGTTAATCGTGGAAGCAGATATTCAAGTCTGGCCAGTTCCACCTGCGTTTTGGCTTCTCTGGTGCGGGCGTGTTGCTGGAAGATTAACAGAATCAATCCACTGCGATCCATCACCCGGGCATCGACTTCTTCTTCTAAATTTTTTATCTGCGCCGGTGAAAGATCGTCATCGAAAATTACGACGTTCAAATCCATCTCATCGACAATCCTGCCGACGGTTTTCGCTTTGCCTTCCCCGATAAAGTACGCCGGATCAATTTTTTCACGGTGCTGCGTCACCTGATCCAGCACCTCAATTCCGGCGGTTTGAGCCAGTAATTTCAACTCCTGCAGGTCATCTTCAACCTGCCATTGATCGCTGGGCGTTTGCGTGATGCCAACGAGTACTCCGCGATCAACATCCCGATATAAAACTTCTTCAACCATTCAGTTCGTTTTCTTCTCCTCCGGATGTATCCATCCGGGTTAACAGCATTTCACCTGCCACACAGAGTAACGCCAGCGCCAGCAGCCATTGCCAGAGTGGTGTTCCGCGCGCCAATCCTGCGTTTTGTAAATTAAGAGTCTGATCCGTCGGTCGCAAATAGTCGCCAAACTGATCACCCAACAGCACTTGCCACTGTTCTCTGGACAGATACGTCATATCCCGCTCATCCTGGGGTATATTCACCGAAAATACCGCCAGCAATTTTTCCCCATCATAGATGCTGTATTGTCCCGGCTGATCTGTTTCGGCGAATTTGACTTCTCCCGTCGTAACCGGCAACACCACCGATTTTCCCTGCGGAGTAATTAATCGCAACTCTGAGCCGGACCAATCGGCAGCCGGCGTATATTGAATTGCATCTCCGGTAATCAATTGATTTTGGTACTGTACTTTGTTTCCCGACAGATAATACAGCGATCTCAGCAACATCGGGATAAACATTCCCCGGCGCGGCAGATCGCTCCAGGTGAGTTCAGGCGCGGTTGTCCAGAGCCAGACTTTTCCCTGTCCCAGCGATGTCTCTGCCAGGAGCGGAGCCCCATTGGCCAGTTGCATCACCGAACTATAATTGCCTGTTCCCAGGGAAAAATATTGCGAGACCTCCGGTTTTCTGATTTGCGATTGCTCTTTTTCGCTCAAATTTCGGAACACCGGATTGCGCCAGTTAATCTGCTCTACTTGCAAATATGCATTGGATTTTAACGCGTGATAATGATTGTACACTGGCAGATTTTTGGTTACCCGATATTCCGGCTGCTGTCGTGTGTAGGGTCCGGGAAATATCATGAGTCCGGTGCCGTTGGAGACAGTTTCCTGCACAAGTCTTTTTTGGTCGGGATTCAACAGCACATCCGAAAGCACCACCAGATCCACCGGCGATGAGAGCCTCGTAGACATTTGCGCCGGAGTGATGGACTCAAAATCCATATGCGAGCCGTGTTTGGCAAAACTCCGCAGCGCGGTTTCCAGAAAATAGCGTGCGTCAGGCGAATTGCTCACCAGCACAACATTTAAGCGTTCCGGGACATTGGCATTCAGATACCAGGAATTGTTGGCCTCAAATCCGTCTTCGCCCAGAGAAATTTGCATCTGCAGGAAGCCGCTCTCCGGCACCGGAATTTCAAACTGTTGATTTTTGTCCAGCGATTCTCCCCAGTCGATCAGCGACTGTCCAACCGCTTCTCCGTTTCGGCTGACTTTCACCGGAGTCGCCATCGGATTGTTGCTATCGCTGCGGGCGACATTCACGCCCAACGGAATTGGAATTCCCGGCTGCAATAATTCATCGGAAAAATCAACACTGGCAATGCCGGCGTCACCAGTATGCAACTCCGGCTGGACAATGTACCAGCGGCTGCCGTTCCAGTCCGACAAATCCAGATTACGAAGCGCTGCATACTGCGCGCTCTGTCCATCTGTGCAGAGAAATAAGTCGACTGCACCGTAGCCTTCGTCGTTCAGCCAGGATCTGAGAGATTTCAGATACGCTTCCAGATTGACCTGTCCATATTTTGGCTGAATCTCATCGTAGGCTGCTGCTGGCCGTTCGCCGGCAGACTGAATAAACCGGGAATCCGGATCCATCAGACTCGTCCAGATAACCGGACTTTCGGAATCACGATATTTGGCAATATCTCCGGCAACCGATTTCAGTTCATCCAAAAAAGTGCCTTCCGGTGTCTCAGCGGAACTGCTGATGGTGTTATCGAACACAACGACCGCCGCCTCGTTTTCAATATCTCTGGCAGAAGACGGCGCATAACGTGGATTCGCAAACGCCAGCACCAAAAGCAGAAGTAATAATGTCCGCAGGATGAGCAGCAGAATTTGCTTCAACTTGAGCGTACGGATCTGTTCGCGCTGCAAGGTTTGCAGAAACCGGAGCGAACTGAACGCGACCTTGCGCGTGCGACGTTTACCAAACAAATGGATAAGTATGGGAATGAGTGCGGTGAGCGCACCCCACAAAATCCAGGGTGTACCGAATTGGATCATCTAATACGTTTTTCTACCTGTTGTTTCTTTTGTTCTCTTAGCTTAATCGAAATTTTGTGGACAAGTTCCACGAAAAGAAATTAACGGGTTACGGGCTTAAATCAAAGGTTTAGCAACAGCAATAAAACCAGTCCGCCTGCCACGGGAATAAATATGTTATCGTCGATGGCGTTTAGATAAAGTTCAACAATTGCTCCGGCTATCGCTGCCAGCAGCGCGGCGAAGAACGGAACACCCGGCACCAACGAGGCGGCAATCGTTCCAAAGATGACAAAGCCGATCGTGCCTTCCCAGGTCTTGTTGTGGTAAATAGGATGTTTTCCAATCCCGCGCCCGATCAACGCTGCGGAAGAATCGCCAACCGACAGCAGCAATAATCCTGCGATGGCAATAGGCTTGGGAAACAGCGCGATGGCAACCACCTCAGATATGAGCACATACGACGCGCCGGTGAGAGTTTGGTCTTCCCGGTCACGAATGATTCCGCCGAAATATTTATGGATAAAATCGTGCAGCCATTGTGATTTTTGCCGGGAATAGTCGATGAGAATCGCGATGATCGTGAGCGGAATTAACAGCGACAGCATCAAATCTTTGGCAAGAAACCAATATGTAATCGGAATGGCAGACGAAGCGAGGTGAATTGCCTTCCGCCCCAATTCCTGGGCATAGGTCATACCAATTCGCTCAGTTTTGCGGTCAGTTCAGTGAAGGCATTTGCAGGATTATCTTTGCCGAAGATTGACGAGCCGACTACGAAGAGTTCAGCTCCGGCATCTTTGGCAGGAGTAATTGTTTTGGTATCAATGCCGCCATCAACTTCGATGACGATTTCACTGCCGGAAGTGAGTTCTCTGGCGCGCTGTATTTTCGGCAGCATTGTCTCGATAAACGACTGTCCGCCAAATCCGGGATTCACTGTCATAATAAGAATTTGCTCGATATCCGGAAGAATTTCCTGAATTGTGCTGATCGGTGTCGCCGGATTCAGCACGACGCCTGGGCGCGCGCCGTGATCTTTGATGAGATGCAAATCCCGGTGTAGATGCGGACAGGTTTCTTGTTGAATCAGCACGGTGTCTGCACCTGCTTCGATAAACTGCGGAATATATTTGGACGGTTCCTCGATCATCAGATGGGCTTCCAGATGGACGTCAGTCAGTTTCCGTACAGCTTCGACAATCATTGGACCAAACGTCAGATTAGGGACAAAGTGCCCGTCCATCACATCGAGATGCAACCGTGTCGCTCCGGCTTCGATCACGGTATCGATTTCCTGCTGAAGCCGGGAAAAGTCCGCTGAAAGGATGCTCGGTACAACCTGTTTTCTCATTGGTCCCTCATCTGATTGTTATAGATATCGTTCAAGTCACTGACGCTCACCACCAGATTAATTTTCTGCGGCTCGGTCAGCGTGGATCCCGCTGATACTGATTGCTGCAGCGTAGTGTATGGAATCAGATCTTTATCCTGAATGAACTGAATATTTCCAACTTCCAGTCCGGCCTCTTTGATGCGAGCTTTGGCTTCATCCAGACTCAAACCGCTTAAATCCGGTACGGTAAAAATATTCGGATTCTTGCCTCTGCTCACCCGGAGTTGTACGGTTGATCCGCGCCGGATCATTCCGTTTTGTTTCACGGATTGCCAGATCACCACACCTTCCGGAAACTTGCTGGAATAACCGTACTGCAGCGAATCCATTTTAAGTCCAGCCCGGCTGAGTTCAATTCTGGCGCCACGGATGGTCTTGCCGACCAGAGCCGGCATTTCGATAAACTTTTCCGGCATCGCAAGAGTGAGATACACCCGGCGCCCGGTTTTTACCCTGGAACCGGCTCGCGGCTGCTGGTCAATAATTTGTCCCGGCTCATAATCGGCGTTGTACTTCATCTCGCCTTTCACCGGGATAAAATCGTGGTCGCGCAGCATCTGCTCCGCTTTTTCGTACTGCATTTCGCGGACGTCCGGCAAACTCACCTGCTGCCCGTGTTTTACATAGAGCGGCATCACAACCTGATCCATCAGAATCATCGCTGCTGCGCCAATAATAACAAAGGCTAAAAAATATTGTAAAAGTGCTTTTATTCTTTCCATAGATTACTTTTTCCGCTGCAGCCGAACCGCGAATGCGCCGTCCATCTGGTGTTCCTGTGGTAATATCGTCAATCCGCCACGAGAATCTAAGAATTGTTTCTCCACATCATTCTGAATGTCTGTTACGTCAAAGTGCGGATTTTGTTCAAGAAACCGGTCGACAACATCCCAGTTTTCTTCCGGTTCCAGCGTGCACGTGCTGTACACAATATAACCATCAATTGGTGAAAATTGGCTCACATTATTCAGGATTTTCAGCTGGAGTTCTGCCATTTTCTCCGGATCGTCCGGCTCACGATTCCAGCGTGCGTCGGCGCGTTTACCCAGAACACCAGTTCCAGTACACGGCGCGTCGATCAAAAACCATTGGGCCTCCGGATATTTAAAACTGGTCGCATCGGCAACTTTTATCTGCACATTCTCCAGATGCAGCCGCTGCGCCAGAGATTCGACTTTCTTGAGCCGATTCGGGTCAACATCGTACGCCTGAATTTTATTTTCAGGATATTTTTGCGCAAGATAGGTCGCCTTACCGCCGGGCGCAGCACAAGTCTCGATAACCAGATCTTCTGGTTCCGGCTGGACAAGTGACGTTGCGATTCCCGCCGCCTGATCCTCCACCGCGTACCAAACCGGTTTGATTTCAGGATTTTGTAACACTTCCTGCGCCTGCTCCAGAATCAGAAACTCTGGCAAATATTTCGAGGGCGTGTACTCTATTTTCAGTTCATCCAACTTTTTGCAAAATTGCTCTATTGATATTGCTAAGGTATTTACGCGAACCGTGACAGATGGCGTGCGGTTATTCCACTGGCACAACGCGGCAGCCTGTCCGCCGCCGTAGCGCTCGACCCAGCGTTCCACCAGCCACTCCGGATGTGATTCCCGGATACTCAGTCGTTTCGCGGGACTCATTTCATCAATCTGTTTATTTAAAGAGTCGAGATTACGTTTAACGCCGCGTAAAACACCGTTAACGAGTCCGGCGACTTTTTTATTCCGTAAATTTTTGGCCAACTCAACCGTTTCATTTAACGCGGCGTGAGCCGGCACGGAATCCATCATTAATAATTGATACAGTCCGACCTGTAGTAATGCCTTGACCTGATGTTCGACTTTGTGATATTGTCCGCGGTACTGTTTACTGAGATAAAAATCAAGTTTCCGCTGCCACCGGATAACTCCCAGTACTAACTCATGTACAAAGCGCTTGTCCCGATCGTCGCCCTGCCATCCTGCGAATTTCCGGTGCAAAATGGTATCGATGTGCTGTCGGGACGTTTCAGATTCAACCAGAATTTTGACTGCTAATTCGCGCGAATTCAAGAAAGTTGATCTCCTGCGGTTAACGGATTTCCGTTGAGAAAATCCTTGGCGGACATGCGCCGTTTGCCTTGTAACTGCACGCGGGATATTCCATAGACCCCTTCCGCGCATTTCACGTCAATACGATTATCTTCGGCAAGTACTACTTCTCCCGCAACAGCCGATTTTTCCACTTCAGCGCGATCCACAATCTTGCCTTCAAATACTTTAAGTTGCTGGTCGTCCCAGAATGTAAATGCTCCAGGATACGGCGAGAGCGCCCGGATTTGATTGTGCGCGTCCACTACCGGACGATCCCAGTCGATGCGACAATCCTCTTTTTTAATCTTTGGAGCCGGAGACGCCTGGGAGTCGTTCTGCGGCGTCGGCTCCAGCGCACCATCTTCGATGCCGTTCACGGTCTCGAGTACCACATCTGCCCCGAGCTCGGCCAGCCGATCGTGCACAGAACCGGCGTTTTCATCCGGGCCAATGGGGATGGCTTTTTGCATCAACATATCGCCGGTATCGACGGACGGCTTCAGGAAAAAAGTAGTCACGCCGGTGGACGATTCACCGTTCATAATCGCGCGCTGGATAGGCGCCGCGCCGCGGTATTTCGGCAATAACGAGGCGTGAAGATTGATCGCGCCGTGTTTTGGTATCGTATAGCACGATTCCGGCAGAATCCTGAACGCCACCACAACCATGAGATCCGCGTCGAGATCCCGCATCGATTGCAGGAAGTCCGGCGCATTCAACTTCTCTGGCTGAAATATTGGGATGTTCAATTTCCGGGCGGCTTTCTTGACTGCCGAAGGACGCATTTTTTGTCCTCGTCCCTGCGGTTTATCCGGGACAGTCACTACGCCCACAACCTCGTGTGTACTCTGATGTAAAGATTGAAGGACGGGAACCGCAAAATCCGGCGTTCCCATAAATATTATACGCATAGTAAATAACAGGTGAGATTAATCTTGATCTTCGTCCTCTACCGAGAACCCTTCTTTGGCAATAGTATCGAGTTTACGTTTCAGAAAACGTCGTTTGACCGGACTCACCCGATCGACAAAAAAGGTGCCGTTCAGATGATCCGTTTCGTGCTGGATAACCCGCGCGTGTAACCCTTCGGCTTCGCGTTCCACAATTTCATTGTCACGGGTCATATAACGGACTTTGATATATTCGGCACGCTTCACATTTTCGTGAATGCCGGGAATGCTCAAGCACCCTTCTTCCATCATTTCGGCGCCTTCTGATTCAATGATCTCTGGATTAATGATCACGAACGGTTCGATGGATTCATCTGCCTCACTGATGTCAATGGTGGCCAGCGCCAAGTCAACACCTACCTGATTTGCGGCGAGTCCGATGCCGTTTGCATCGTACATCGTTTCAAACATATCTTCAACGAGCTGATCGAGGGACTCGTCGTAATTTTCAAGACGTTTGGTTTTCTTCCGCAGGATATCCATTCCGAAATGAGTCAGTGGCATTACCATAAGAAATTACTTCCCGTTTTCTTTCTCCTCGTCGCCAACGACCTTTGAGATACTACTCCGGGTTACATTAATTTTTACATCTTTGGCAATTTTCAAAATTACCTGTCCCTCTTTTTCCCGGATACCTTCGATGGTCCCGTAAATTCCGCCGGCTGTCACGACATTATCGCCCTTTCTCAAGGCGCTTAACATCTTTTCTTTCTCTTTTTGACGCTTGGTCTGGGGACGAATCATCAAAAAATAGATAATAGCAAAAATGACTAAAATCGGGAGAATCGAGATAAGGAAATTCGGCTGTTGTCCTTCTGCAGAGGGTTGCGCCATGGCAAATAACATTGTAAGCACAAATGTCTCCTTTGATTGGTGTTATAAATTAATTCCCAAGATTTTACACCCCACAACTTTGAATGTCAAGCCGGAAACAGTGTAGCACGCTTAATCTATAAGGGACAAACAGCGAGTGTATCCAATGTGATCATTCTTAAAGACGATTGACAATTGATCCCATCTGATAACCTGAATCGCATTCAACACATTTTGTACCCTGAGTAATTCATGAATTCCAAAAAATTGACAAATCACCTTTGGGTTTACTCTTGTGTTTGCATTATGATAGGCCGTTTTTTGTGTAGATCCTTCGACAAGCTCAGCTCCAGAAGGAGACTCAGGTGAGTGATGACATCTCGGTCCGTCACTCTGAGCCTGTCGCTCCGGGAGGAGTCTCTGCTGAGAAAGAGTGCAAAACCCACATTCCAACTCATTTCTGTTGTTTTCAAAATCGAAATAGATAAGGAATTCATGAATTACTCAGGGTACAAAAAATACAAATTTTTCCTTGGAACAGGCTTACCAGGCTGTTATATTTCGGAATAGTAATGATTACTATTACCGAAATTCAGGAAAGAAGTAAGGATAGAAAAATGGCACCTATAAATAAAAAAGAGCGTTATAGTCGTCAACGAGAGGCGATATTGAATACGGTTCGAAAAGCACACTCCCATCCTACTGCTGAATGGGTTTACGAAACCGTCAGAGAAGAAATTCCGAACATCTCTCTCGGGACCGTATACCGAAACCTCAAATACCTTACGACCCACGGCAAAATTGAGGAAGTCATCCTGGATGACAATGTAACCCGGTACGACGGCAATGTCGGTGACCATTACCATTGTATTTGTGAGGAGTGCGGGAAAATTCTTGACGTCTCATTGGACGCAGAAAACATGCTCTCGCAGATAGAAACGCAAATTAGCGATTTTAAAATTTCAACACACAAGTTAGAGTTCTATGGACTCTGTGATTCTTGTGCAAAGAAAACATCAAATTGATTCAAACAACAAAACCAAGAAAAAAAGGAGTTAGGTAGTTTTATGAATATTCAGATTGGTGAATTAGCACCGCAATTCAATGCACAGGCGGTGAACCCCGCCGGGGAATTCGTAGATGTAAACCTGGAAGAGTATCGCGGAAAGTGGACTGTATTGTTTTTCTATCCGCTGGACTTTACCTTTGTATGTCCAACAGAAATTCGGGGCTTTAACGAAAAATACGATGAGTTCAAAGAGTTGAACGCAGAAGTTATCGGCGCCAGCACGGATAGTCTTCATTCCCATCTTGCCTGGATCAACGATGGTCTCGGCAAATTAAAGTTTCCATTAGTTGCTGATTACACGAAAGACCTGAGTAATAAATATAACGTATTAGTTCCCAAAGAAGGTTTTGCCCTTCGCGGAACTTTTATCATCGATCCGGAAGGCGTACTACGGAGTTACGTTGTAAACGATGCTCCGGTGGGTCGCAGCGTTGATGAAACCCTGCGAACCTTGCAGGCACTCCAGACCGGGGAAAACACCCCGTGCGACTGGAAACCTGGACAGGAAACCCTCTAAAAAATGACTCAGCAAACCCTGCGGTCGCAGTGATCGCAGGGTTTTACTGTTATATTAACCGTAACAAGGAGGAAGTATCATGGCAGAATTAAAAGGCTCTCAAACGGAAGATAATCTCAAAGAAGCATTTGCTGGCGAATCCATGGCCAACCGGCGTTATCTCTATTTTGCGCAGAAAGCAGATGTCGAAGGTTTTAATGACACCTCCACGGTGTTTCGTTCCACAGCTGAAGGTGAAACCGGACACGCTTTTGGTCATATGGATTTTCTGAAAGAGTGTGGCGATCCCGCTACTGGCGAACCGTTTGGTGACACTTCAGCTAATTTGAAGGCAGCGGTTGCCGGTGAAACGTATGAATATACCCAGATGTATCCCGGGTTTGCCAAAACTGCCCGCGAAGAAGGTTTTGATGAAGTTGCCGAGTGGTTTGAAACGCTGGCGCGTGCGGAAAAATCCCACGCCGGTCGTTTCGAGAAAGCTCTCGAAGACATCAAATAACATCTCGAGAAGGGAGGGCGGTCTCGTCCTCCCTTTTTTTGTGATTTGATTGAGGAGATCAACGATGGATACAAATCCGAACCTGTTGCATTTTGATGACCCCACTTTTTGGGATGAAGGAGCACTTCGGGAAGAAACCGATCGCGTGTTTAATATCTGTAACGATTGCCGGATGTGTTTTAGCTACTGCGAATCTTTTCCCACGCTTTTTGACGCTGCTGAGGACAATGATTATGACGTCAAACAAATTTCGAAAGAAAAAGTTGACGAAATCGTCGATTATTGCTTTGAGTGTAAACTGTGTTATGTGAACTGTCCCTACAAACCGCCGCACGACTATATGCTCGACTTTCCGCGGTTGATGTTGCGGGCCAAAGCAGTCAAGGCCAAACGCGATGGTATCCCATTGAAAGAGAAACTGATTAGCAATACCGATCGCCTCGGGAAACTCGGCTCCGCAACGGCACCGTTATCCAACTGGGGCAACCGATTGAAAATTGTCAGAAAAGTTGTGGATAGTGTCGCCGGAATCCACCCGATGCGGGAATTACCACAATATCACCGGGAAACATTCCCGAAATGGTATAAAAAACAGCAACCAACAAAGTCTGCAGATCCCACGGATAAAGTCGTGCTGTTCTCCACTTGTTTGGTAAATTATAATGAGCCCGGGATTGGCAAAGCGGCCGTAAAAATTCTTCAACACAATAATATTGAAATAGAGTATCCCGATCAGGTGTGCTGTGGTATGCCGTTTCTGGACGTGGGTGACGCGGACAATGCCGTAAAAAATGCAAAGAAAAATATCGATGCGATTTTTCCGTGGATTGAAAAAGGGTATAAACTGGTCATTCCGGAACCGACCTGCAGTTATATGTTCCGTAACGAATACCCAGACATCTTAAAAGATGACGAACGCGCGGCACAAGTCGCAGGCAATACTTTTGATTTCTCAGAATATCTGATGCAGCTACACAAAGAAGAAAAACTGAACACCGAGTTCTCAAAGAAGTTTGATTCTGTCGCATACCATATTCCCTGCCATATGAAAGCACAGAGTATTGGTTACAAATCAAGAGACTTACTTAATCTCATCACTGAAAACCGTGTCCAAATGATTGAAAAGTGCTCGTGTGTTGACGGCACCTGGGGCATGCGGACGGAATATCACGATCTTTCGCTGAAATACGGCAAGAAACTTTTCCGCGGATTAGAGAACTCCGGTGCTGAAAACTACTGCTCGGATTGTTCTCTGGCAGCGATGCAGGTGAAACAGGGTACCGGAGACAAACCTACTCATCCCATCGAAATGCTTGCTGCCGCCTATGGATTAACCTAAAAAGAAGATTAGAACGAGGATAAATACGTATGCGCAAATTAACGTTTGATGACATTGATAATATTTACGAGTACGAAAAAAAGCGCGATGCAATGCGCCAGCACATCATGGATATCAAAAAGTACCGGCGACAACATCTTGGGCCTAATATCACTATTGTGTTTGAGAACATCGAAACGATGCAATTTCAAATTCAGGAGATGTTGCGGGCAGAACGTCTCGTCAAAGATGAAGAAATTCAGGAAGAGATGGACGTGTACAATGCACTGCTCCCCGATAAGGATGAAATCAGCGCTACCGTGTTCCTGGAAATTACCGAAAAGGAACAGATTAAACCGGTCCTGCACGAATTCATCGGCCTGACGGATGGCAATAAACTGTGGTTTGAATTTGAAAATGGGGAGAAAGTCTACGGGAAATTTGAGCAGGGACGCAGTACGCAGGATAAGATCAGTTCTGTTCATTACGTCCGCTTCAAATTTAATGAGAATGCCAAAGCACTTCTCCAGAATAAAGATACGAACGTGAGATTAGTGGTCGACCATAAAGATTACCATCACGAGTTGCCTGTGGAAGGCCAGCTCCGTGATGCCTTAATCGATGATGTGACCTCTGAAGAATAAGGATTTTATTTTTATTTTAGTGAGTTTGGTAAAAAGGGGGCTAAAGCCCCCAAATAGTAAAATACGCTTCAAATACCCCGCCCCGTCCGGACGGGGCGGGGCTATTCAAATTGATTGGTCATAGACTCACATACAAAAATATTTTCATAGGCATGTACTTTTTAGAGCAGCCCTTTAGTTGAAAAATAGGAAGCCCGTTCGTTTGGACGGGCTTTTTTTATTGACCAATAATTTACAAATACCACTTAAAACGTGGCGAATATTGAAACACGGCTTTACCAATCACACTTTCTTTGGGAATTTCCCCAAAATGTCTGCTATCGGTCGACCGTGTTAAATTATCGCCCTCAACGAAATAGCCATCTCTGGAAATGTGAATAACACGTTTGACGGAATCGCGTCCGGTTGATGGATGATGAAATACAATAACATCCCCCAGCCGAATCCGGCTCCAGGTACTGACTAAAAGAAAAGCGCCCTCGTTTATCGAGGGCGCCATACTTGGACCTGTAATTTTATACAGTCTCAGATACATCCATTAGTAGTCGTAAGTCGCGCTGCTTCCCTCAACTTTTTCAAACATCTCAGCGATTTCTTTGACAGCCGCTTTCAATTCTTTCGCGGCTTCCACAGTGCCTTCGCGTTTCGCCTTGGAGCAGAGTTTCGTCGTCTTCCACACTTTTTCGTGCAGATCCGGTATTTTATCCAAATGTTCCGGCTTAAAATAATCCGTCCAGAGAATCAGAATCTGTTCCTTGCACTTGTGCGCATATTCTTCTTTGACTGCCACATAGCGGGACATTGTATTATGATACGAGACAATTTCTTCCTGGGATGCATCGTGTCCCGGATGTTTGAGGTCGTGCATCTTGGTGGCCATTTTGAACACAGTTTCTGCACTGTGTTTGATCGTATCATTTTCGTACACGCCACACGGAATATCGCAGTGTGCATCCGCCGAATGTACCTCAAATAATTCGTTCATCTTCCCTACCTCCATGATTTTATTTTGACGTTGTTTACGTTTAATTGTAAAAGAAATTACAGGCTGGATATGAAACATTAAAGTGGTAATTTATTTGTGATTTCCGGCGTGACGACGCCGGGCTATTTCGTCCAGACGATCCCGAAACAAGGTGATTCGAAGGGTGGACCCTTTTCCGGGTTCGCTCCAAGCAAGTTCCAGTTCTCCATTGTGATATTCCTCGATAATTCGTTTGGAAAGGGATAAGCCGAGTCCCCAACCACGTTTTTTGGTTGAGAAACCCGGTTTGAACATATTGGAACGATCGGATGAACTGCTGACTCCCTTGCCCGTATCCGTCACATCGATATTGATTTGATTCTCATCCGGTTGTTCAACCTGAACGGTGATGCTTCCCACTTTCGTATCGATGGCATCGATGCCATTCTTGATGAGGTTTTCGAGCGTCCACGAAATTAACTCCGCGTTGAGCGGCAGAACAATATCGGTGTCGCCTCGTACTTCCAGCTGGACCGATTTTCCGGTCTGCGGTAAGCGCCGTCGAGTGTACTCCACCAAGTTATCCAGGATTTCTTTAAGATTAACGTCCGACAAGTGTGCTTCCGAACTGATCTGAGAAAACCTGGCAGTCACCTGCTCCAAGCGATGAACATCCTGCTGCATCTCTGAAACAACGTCCTGGATCTCATCAGAAATACTCTTGGACTCCAACAATTCAATCCATCCCAGCAGAGATGAAATTGGCGTCCCAAGCTGGTGTGCCGTCTCGCGAGCCATCCCGACCCAGATGAGACGCTGTTCACTTCGTCGAATAGTTTGATAACCGAGATACCCGATGAGAATGAACATCGCCACCACAAAAATCTCGATGTACGGCAGCCACTGTAATTCGCGGATCATTCGTGAATCGCCGTAATGGATATATCCGAGAAGCATATTATTATAGGTCAGCGGGATCGGATTGGTTGATTTATCCATCGTCTGCATCCGGTCTGCTACCTTCTTAAGCGCTTCCGGACTCATATTTCCAGGATCCACGCCAACGTTTTTCCACGCCGTCGGATTGCTGTCCTTTTTACTGCTGATAATAATCGGAAAGTTGATACGCTGAATAATCTGCTCAAAGATGAAGCTATAATCTTCACCCTGAAACTCAGACGCAGCTTTGGCATACACCTCGGCATAAAAATTCAAAAACTCACGCACATCTGACCGCAACCGGGATACCAGCGACTGTGTATAAATCAGCGCACCCAAAATAATCACAATCGCCAGAACGAATAAAACCGCTTTCATTCTGCCAGCAGATTTGTAGGCTTTCATCCGTTTTTACTAATTTGCGTTAATATAATCACTTTTATTAAAATAATTAATTTAAAGAAATTCATTCCATTATTAGAGGCAGTATTCCTAGTTAGCACTGGCTGCTCATACATTGACATCCTAATATAGTTATAACAAGTATACTCTTCAATTACATCGGGTCAATGCAAATATTCTCTGTTTCACGTAATCCACCTCTTCATCTAAAAATCCACCAACTAAATATAAAACAATAAAATAGAGTATTACCCCTGTAATTATATTAATAAAGATCATTAATAAACTATCAGATGGAATGAAGTGGATAATACCGGCCATAATAATTGTACTCACGCCCACTTTGCCAATTGCTCCCAAATCTAAGTGATAACCTAAAAATATCCGACCATAATACACTGCTGATAATCCTATAAAAATATACGTTACTAGTGTTGCGACAGCTGCTCCCTCAATACCAATCTTTGGAACCAATAGAATATTTAAACCTATATTCGCCAACACGCCTATGAGTAAAATAACTGCAACATACTTTGTTTTATGAACCAGATGAAAAACATACACATTAATTTGAAATATTCCTTTAAACATAACACCGAGGGCGATCCACAATACTAAAAAAGTACTAGAGGTGAATTGGGCTGTAGCAAATATTTTCAGAAGTGGTTGAGACAACATCGCTAATCCTAATGATGCTGGTAACGCAACCATGATGAAATACCTAGTAATCCGAAGAAAGTAGTTTTTAGTTTCTTCTTTTTTGTTTTGGTCCCAGAGTTTTGAGACCAGAGGAAAGAGCACAAAACCAATAGGACCTACAATACTATTTAGGAGTGAGCCAAACGAATAGGAAGCTGAATATGTTCCAATAGCTGCGATACTGAGATATTGTACGATAACCAAGCGATCTGCATAGTTTACAGCCCAATTCATTAATCCATTAGGCATCAGAGGTATGCTATATTTGAGCATAGGTTTTAATTTGCCCCACTTCAGAACTGGAAGTCCGATTTGTTTTAATATAATAGGACTCACGAATACAATAAGTACTACCCGAATCACGATCATAATCCCAATCACATAGACTATGCTATGTCCAATTGATACTAATAATAATATGAGGGCAATTTCGATTGCAGTTTGGGAAAATTTGATATACGAGAGTAAATCAATTCTATTTATTATTCTAAAGAAATTTAATATATTTTCCGATAATATATTGAATAACAAAAATAAAGAACCAACTATTACAAAATTAGTATACTCTTTGCCCCCAAACATGATTAAGGCAGTTTCCTCGCGAAATGCCATCATCAGCACGAGAATAAATACCCCCGAGAATGCAACAAAGATCAGAGCACTATAAAAACTATCCTGAAAAGTTTTCTTGTCACGTTCACCAGATAAATATCGTACACTCGCAATATCTAGTTGAAATGAAAAGAAATGAGTAAGTAAAATTACGGTGATTATAATTTGGCTAAATAAACCATATCCCTCTGTACCCACTGTTCTTGAAAAGAGAGGCAATATTATAATACCCCGCAAAGTAACAAGTAATTTGGCAATAGTATACAGTGTTGTATCTTTGAAGAATTTTTTTGTTATTTGATGTGTTCCTTTTGCCATCAGTAGAATTGTAATTATATGAGAAATATGGCAGGATTAATTCACTTCAAAAGCAAAATAATGCCATCTATAATAAGTGAATTCTTCTCGTAAACGAAATCGACGATGCTGAAATATTCCAACAAATTCGTTCCTGTTTATTTCTTTATACCCCAATTCCCAATAATGATGCTTGTCAGTTAATTTAAATTTAGGCAAACTAATTGTACTTGTTTTACGAAATCGACGAAATTTTAAATCAAACAATACTTGTGGTTTTTTAAAATCTGGTACACTCACAAATATTCCTTTTTTAATGGCTGGTCCTACATTTCGTAAAAATATTTCAAGGTGCTCTATTGGCAAATGTTCAAAAACTTCAAATGCGCATAGATATTCGAATGATTTCCTGGGATAGAATTTTGTAATATCTATAACAACATCCGGAGATTTCTCTTTATCGATATCCAAAGTGATAATATTATACCCTTTATTTCTCAAGTAATTGGCTAAAAAACCACTTCCGAGGCCCACCTCAATGATCAAATCTTCTTTCCTGATTTTTCCGTACATTAATTTGAGCTGGTACCAGTAAGACATCCAATGGGTTTGGGATTCTAATTCATAAATCCACTCACTTGAAACATTTATTTCCATAATATTAAAAAACTTTATCTAAAATTGTTTGTAATTTTAAAAAAGAGGGAGAGTATCTTTTTAGTTCAAAATAAGGTGTTTGAATTCCCCCGAATGCCCGAAAAACACGTTCAATACTTTTAACCATGGATCCTTCAAAATTAAACATACGCACTTGTGGTTGTAAAAAATTCAAGGCCTCCCAGAGAAGAAATGACTGAGCTCCGCTATTTCGTAATTCCGGTTCAGCCCCCCCTATTAAGTAATGGGCCATCCGGTCGTCCCAAACCAGAAAGATCGCGGCGTGGGTTCTATTATCTGAATCGACAGCAATCAAAATTTGTCCCTGTTCCCTCTCCTGACAGGCCGACACAATTCGTCTTACCATTTCTTCCTGATGAGGTAAACTCTTCTCTTGCCGAACAAATGTTTTCTTATACAATTGTAATAATACGGAGACATCTTGTGTCTGTTCTACCTCAACAAGTTTCCTGGCTTTTCTAATTTCCCGACGGATGTTACCGCGCATATTGTCCCAGATCAAATCCGGATCTGAGATGTCGGGCAAAAGATACGTATAACGGGCGGTCTCTTCATAACTTTTCCAATAAAAGGGAAGCCAATTCGTTAACTGGGGATGACAACGAATTTTGATATAGTTGTACTTCTCCAGATAGAGGGCAATTTCTTCTAAGATATGATGTTCATTTGAGAGACCAGTAACATATTTACCTTTCATTTCTGGTAATAATGGACCATTAAATTGAGTATAAGGAGGGGGTGTCAGTTTTTTTATTCCAAATTTAGTAGTTTCGAAAATTGGAAGCACAGACTGAATATGTCCTCCATTTTCAATGTATTTATATTCGTAATTATTTCCTGTCACGGCTTCCAGCCACCAAGGATATGAAAAAATTGAACGCTGTGGTGATTGATTAATAAACTCGATAATTTTTTCATTCATAAAATAATTCTCTGGTAAGCCATTTCAACTGTTCAAATTCCTCTTTACCGATTTTTATTCCATTCTGTACTTGAATCGGAGTAATCAGTTGTTTGTGTAATTGAACACTTATACCATTATTTGTTAACAGATTATGCACGTTTTCAAATTCTTGTACAGGGTCATCCTCTAAATTTTCATATTTAACTTCAACGAAATTCGTCCCCTCACGCAAATATAAATCTTGCCTAATTTGTTTTTCAATATAATATACCTGATATAATGCTTGTTCAATCAATGGTTTATTGAGCAGATAATCTATTTCATTTGGCATAACGGACCACCAATTTGTCTCATCATTTAATGATGATCTTATTTTATAAATGGATTGGGCTACAAATAATGGATCCCGTTTACTCACTATAAATAATGCATTGGGAAAAATGGTTAGCAATGCTTTTATGCGCACAGAATGCATAACATTCTTAAAGAGTAGGGATTGACTGAAATAATATGTTAACGCATTTACAACCTGTCTAATTTGCTGACGAGAATTAGGAGAAAGTGTGTGTTCATCCGCATAGTGTTGGCGTATAGGAAACCATTGATACCAAAAATTTCCAATTTCATGAGGGCCTGCAAGTCCTTCAGTTTTTCCATGCCGGGATGAGTATTTAACCTGCCGGCAATATAATCCCATTATTGAACTTATTCGTACGCCAATATTAGGTACGCGATAAAAATGTTCAACAAGGTTATTCATATAGGGTAAATTAAAATAATTAATCATTGATTGGTATATTACAGTTGTCCCGGATCGAGGAGGACCAATAATAAAAATTGGCGGATAATTGTCCAAGACAAATTCACTCCGTGCTATGAAATAATTTTCCAAAGGAGTTAAGAGCTTACTGGAATATTTAAAAAAATTATATACCACATCATTTTTAAATGACATTTACAAATTACTCGGCGCTAATGTTAAGAACTGTGTTGCTGAAATTTAATGGGATGCTCTCAAATTCCTGTAGAATTTTCCCTGGTGTTATCCATTTTGCATCGCTTTTTTCAATCAAATTGAATATTTCTTTATAAAGATTCTTGATTCCAGGGAATCTAATCTCGTCAAAATAATGATTATGCCACAATAGTACCAACATACCATGATACATCTTTGCTTGGTCGACTAGGTTTACAGCAAGGGAGTATACTCCCTTCGAACCGTTATCCTGGTATTCAAATGCTGTTTTATCCATCAGACACAAAGGCACTTCCCAAAGATCCATAATGCGATCATTTTCCAGATCATACGGTTTAAATGGAAGACAATATGAATTGCGCCAACCGACGTGTTCTGCAAAACTCCAACTGGTATCGTAAGTAATATTCAACCGTTCGTAAATTTGAAGCGTGGTTGGATAAACAAAACTCAATCTATGTTGCCTAATTCCCAAAGGTGATACATTCAGTTGGGTAGTAATCGCCTCCAAATCTTGCTTCATCACCTCATAATTGACCGGAGAAGCATATGTTGCATGTAATCCGACCTCATCACCTTGCGAGCTCAGATAGTCAACCAAATTTTTGATCCGCTCCTCAGTGAAAGAATAATAAGCATCAGCATGAAGTTCTCTTTGAGGAAGAAAATACCATGTGGAATTTACACCATATTCCTGTTCGATCGATTTAATCCAGTCAAATGTCCAATAAGGGTCGTTTTCATAATGCTGAAATATGCGGAGTATGGATTCTAAAAGCAGACGAAAAGTTTGTTTTCTTGAGTAGGGAGAAGATTTAAAGCCAAGGATTTGTTTTATGCGGAGTTTTGTTTCATGAATAGTCCATCGATTTACTCTGTCTACATCATGAGTCATTAACGCCCCGAACTGATGATTACCCCAGAGTCTTCTATCCCGAAAGTTCAGATGCTGCTTTTCACAGAACGTCTTAATTCCTCGCCTGATCACTTCAAAATATTCATTAACCACGGGTGTGTCTGCGATGTTCAGGCGATACTGTAAACTGCTCTTATAGGGAAAGCGATGGAAGGTATCCGGAGTAAATAGTTCTAATTCCTGAGCACCCGAAAGAAGGTAGAAAGCAGATTTGATCAAATCGTCCGAAAATATCAAATTCCCATTGTCATCGAAATAATACCATTTTTTTTTGCTAGTTATCGGATAGAGGATAGGAATAGGGCCAATGTACTTGATTTGTTTCAATCGAATTTCTGCTGATGTAAGCAAGAATATAATCTTATTCTCGTACTGATTACTTTCCTCTTTGGCGTGACAAAATACGATAGATTCGTAAATCTCACGATGTAATTCAAAGTGATGGTTTAAATGTAATAAAATGTAGTCTATCTGATTTTTATTTAAATAACCAAGCATTAGTTGTTATATCTGTCAGAGTTTTTATTTAACGTATTTTCAATATTTTGGTATAATTCAGACAGCGAATTACGATTTCTTTCCCAATTGTATTTAGAATAAATTGCCTTTTGAGCATTTTTGCCAAGCTGTTGACGTTTGACAGGATTTTCATATAAATATCTTATTTTTCGCGCTAAGTCTTCGGAATCCCCAGAGTTGAAAATGAGACCGGAATGAGTTTGTTCGAGGATAGACTGGATCGATCGGCAATTTGACGCAATTACTGGTGTTCCGAATACCATATATTGGTATAATTTATTCGGACTTGAATTATCGGTCTGAACCGATTTTAAATGAGGAATTACTCCAATATCGGAAACCTCAAAATAATTTTGTAATATCCCAAATGGTTTGTATCCTTCAAAGAATATTCGGTGCCGGATTTTCTCTGCATGAACCTGTTTGAATAAAAAATCTTCGTTTTTAGACTTACCCACAATGCAGAGAACAATTTCAGACAGATCATCTAAAAACTCCAATGATTTAATAAGGGTGTTGATCCCCCTGTGATAATCAATTCCTCCAATATAACTTAATACAAACTTCCCTTTAAATTTTTGAAATATTGTTTTTGATTTATTATAACGAGTAAACTCTGATATGTTTACCGAATTATCAACGACATAAATTTTGTCATTCTGTTGAAACCTATTGATTCGCTCTTTCATTTCCTCTATCACTGTAATGACATAATCTAATTGATGAATCCAAACTTGCTCCGATCTGATCCAGTGTTGTATATCAATTAGCAAGCTTCCAGGGAATGTTGAACTAAATCTGTAATGTTTCAAAGCGTGGACATAGTTTTCGTGAAGATCTCCAACAATTGGAATGTATCGTGAAAAATATCTTCTTGCCCTAAAACCTGCGGGGAACATATACAGATCATGTATGTGGAGCACATCGATTTTAAAATTTTCTACAAATTTTCGAATATAAAAGCTCCAATAATAAGGGTAGAGATTGAAAATTGTATTGGATAATGCGCGCATCTTATCTATAGCGCTGAAGAAAGTTGGTATTCGAACAATTTTTATTCCTTTATATCTTTCTATTGGAGTAAAAGAAAATATCTGCCCAATACACAGTATGTAAACCTGGTAACCGATCTCACTGAGAGTTAGGGCCTCTTTTTCCACCCGATTATCCGGTGGAAATTTTTTGTCCAGAACCATCCCTATTTTTAGCATTTTCTCCCGGATCATTATCGCTACAATCGATTGAGATTTTTTAGGGCGCGATATTTTGCAACATACATGTGCAGGATATTAATCAATGAGAGTTGTTGTTTAAACTTGTGCGCATATGTCAGAAAAATCTTTTTTCCAGTGATTTGATAAAGCAAGTTTAATTGGCTAATATGAAGATGCTGATAAGTTACCGTGGCCGGATCAACTTCTGGATACCAATCTGCTTCACACAAATTATATTGTGACCAATACCCTAAATTATACTTGGGGAGGATATTTTCAAGTGTTGATACGCCTTCCCAGAATAATTCCTTCCCTAATTTGTTATCTGGAAATACCCTGACAAAGTCATAAAGGCCGCATAAGGAAAAAATCATCCCGTTAAGAACCAAGGTGGGTACCTCAGCAGTATACTCTTCATAAAATGGGCCAAATTCTGTGAATTGAGTAACTCCACCTTCGATAACAGGCTTATTAAATGGCCAGAGTGCTTGTTCAGCAATAGTTGCAAAATATTTTTCCCCTGTTAATTGAAAACCTCTTAGCAAGACGGAAATACCTCTCCCCTGCGCGAATGCAGATTGCCATGGACCGGAGTTATGATATTGCGGCAGTGCAACATCAGTTAGCCAGCGATAACCTAAGTCTTCACGAAATTTCCCGTTTTCTGCAAACCAGGTAACAAATTTTAAAAAACGCTCTTTGTCCTTTTGTTTCCTAGATTGAACGAAAGTATGAAATACAGCAAGCCCTACCTGACCGATCGTAATAGGAAAATAGACATAATCCTTGTCTTTTACATCGATATAGGTGGGGCTCATTGGGATACCATCCTCATCAAAGACGATACTTTTTTGTCCTCCCTTTTGATTTTCCATCGCTTGCTCAGTGAATTTAAAATAGTATTGGCCTAATTCTTTTGAAGAGAACTCAGAGCAAAGTTCCCACTGTGTAGGATTGAAAATATCCTTTAAAACACGCAAGCCAAAAAATATGTATTTATTTTTGATCAAGTTCATTCAAAACGGTCTTTTGTAAAGTGCTTTAGTGGATTCTTATACGTCAGTCGGCGTTGTAATGCATCAAGTGTAAAATTGATTTTAAACCATGTTAGAGATGGTTCGGACAAATAGTCCTGAAACCGTTTCGTATAAGTGTCAAATACATCATCCCCAGTGATTTCAAACAACACATGTAATTGCGGGATGTGAACGTTCTTGTGATAATTATAACCAGCACAGAAACCAAAATAAAGCAGGTCATATCTGGACCAATACCCCATATCATAAAGGTACAAATTGTGCTTTAGTGTTTGAATGCCGCGCGTGAAATAACACAGCGCTTTTGATGAATGCGTTATTCTATAATAATCATAGATGCCCAAAATCCCAAAAATCATACCATTAAGTACAAAGCCGGGCGGTGAACCTGGATATTCTAAATACCAATATTCACCTTTCTTTTTCAGGAGAACCCCACCCTGAGTAAGGGGTACATTGAATGCATTCATGGCTTCTTCAGCTAAGTGCAAATAAGTTGAGTCCTGAGTTTCCTGAAATGCCCTGGAAAGGGCGGAGATGCCAAATCCTTGACTGTAAGCAGAGGGCCAGCCATAAAAAAGATTATACTTGTCGTAAATTAAATTATCATTTTTCCAAACCGCGGTGCTATCGTTGATATTTTCCAGATGATTTGCCATCCATATGACATTTTTCCAGAAGATTTTAAGATAGACTGAATTTGTAGTCTCTAAATAGTAAGAGTAAGTATGAACCGTCGCACTGGAATAGTTGTTCGTAAAATGGGCTATAGGATTTTGAGAATTTTTGAGTGTAACCGTATTTTTATGGCGCTGCAAAGTATTCATAACAAAGAGACTATCTTCAGTGCTCTGCAGTAAAGAGTGAACAGAGGGGATATTTTTATGTTCCAAATAATAATAGCCAAGCGTATCCAAGCCACGTTGATTCCACAGATTTGTTTGTACGTATATGGGTTCTTTTCGCATATCTTTATCTATGAATGGAAAAATCACATATATATATAAAACGAAAATACTAAAGACGAAGATGACTCCGTATATAAACCAATGTTTTCGAGATTTATTCATGACTTATCTTGATAAATAATTTTGCCAATTCTCTGGTCAGATTTTTTCGGCTATATTGTTTTACCTTCGTTTCAGAAGCTGTTTGAAAACTTGCTTTGCTTTTCCAGGTATGCAAAAGAAATCGTAAGTAACTTTCGATTTGGCTCGCGTCATTATAATCAATCACTTTACCAGCGTTGGTTGATTCAAAAATAGTTTGTACTTCCCCTTCTTCAGGTCCTAAGGCTAATATGGGTTTTCTCATTCTCATATATTCAAATGTTTTCCCAGGAAGGATTCTCTGGTTTTTAGCGGACTGAGTGATAAGTAATAAGAGCACTGTGGCTGTTTCAGCTGTTTTCAAAGCCTCTTTATGCGGAATATAAACCTTAAATGTCAATAGATTTTCTATTTTGAGGTTCTTTATTGTTTCATGAATTTCTTTATTCACTTTACCAACAAAAACAATTTCAAAATTTGTTTCATTTATTACCCCTTCTTGATAGAGCTGTGCAATAACCCTGAACATTACACTGGGATTTCGCTCAACGCCAATCGAACCAAGGTGCATCAGTACAAATTTGGATGTCCGCCTATTCTTAAAATAAATTGATTGAAAATCTGCTTCATCGTAACCATTTGGTATAACTTGACATTTTTCTTTAGAAATTTTTTTACCGAAATCTTGCTCAACATCCAGGTTGCTGATACAGGTAACTTCCGTTGCATTTCGCAGGACTTTTAACTCACATTGTTTGTCAACAGAATGGGCAAGTTTGAACCGTGGCTGTTCCTTATAATAATGAATCTCAGTCCACGGATCCCGAAAATCTGCCACCCAGGGAATTCTGCCAGTCCGCGCAAGTTGTTTTGCAATAAGATGAGTGGTGGGTGGAGGTGAAGATGAAAAAATAACATCCGGGGAAAATCTTACTAGAAGATGTTTTCCCGTATGCACCGCAAATGGTGTCCACCCGATTTTGGCATCCGGGATAAAGAGATTTAAGCGAATATATTTTGCAATTTTTTGTTTCAAAGATTGAGTTTCACTTGCTAAAACTGCTCCGGGAATACTATGATCAGAATCGATTCCAACAAACTTTTTGAAAAGATTATTGGGTTCTAATGAAGTAGTTTTATATACCAAACATTCAGATGAAATTTCATGTACCAAGGTTTCATCATATGCCTGATATTCTCCTTTTTCCACCGTTAAAACAATGGGTTGCCAGCCGAACTCCGGGAGATACTTGGCAAATTTGAGCACGCGTTGAACCCCAGGTCCTCCCGCCGGAGGCCAGTAATAAGTGACAATCAGTACTTTTTTCATTTCTTTGATGATATAAATGCCCGCAGCTGATCACCATATTGAATATACAGCAATAATAGGATTCCACCATAGATCAAAATCATTCCTATAAGGGAGAGTTTAATTCCGGCATAATATGCTTTAGGATGAAATGTTAACGTCAGTGTATGCTCTCCAGCAGGAATCACCACAGACCGCATCACATGATTTGTCTGATAAATCGGTAATTCAGGAGCATTATCTAAAAGAGCATGCCACCCCTCCGGATAATAAATTTCGGAAATAACCAGTAACCCTTGTTTATCCGTGTATACATTTAATTTGATTTGATTCGGGCCATATTCGGTGATATTGATCTGACTGCTGTCCGGTGCAGAAATTTGCTCTGGTAAAGGGTTTTTTATCAAAGCAACCTTTTCCGGATCGAATCTGGCAGAGTTGAGCGTCCGGACAATATTTTTTGCGTTGGGTATCACCTTAACACTATCCACAAAATACGCCCGGGGATCAACAGTGAGGTTTTCGTAGAGTAATCTGTTTTGCTGATCCTGCCCAAGGAACTGCAATTGTTCGCTATTCACTTGATGGCGCGTCACAATATACTTGCAATTTAACATATTCAGAATATTCATATTAAACGGTACTGTTAACTGATCTAAACTGTGATTCAGATTATTATCGAAGATGTCCTGGATTACTTGCAATTTCGCCGCAGAATACCCACCCAAAGACTGATAATTATAACTCCATCGAGTATTATTCGTTAGATTGCCAACCAAAGGCGCCACCCGAAAATAGGAGTGATCCTGCTGGATGATTTGATCGATATGCGTTTGTTGATAGTATTGCCTTTCCAACTGGCTGGTATCAATAAATTTTCCCTGCAGGTAATTTTGTGAAATCAACCCCATATCCAAGCTAATAAACAGCAGCAGCCCAACCATAACCATCCCTGGGGAAACCCACTGTTTTAAATAGACAACCACCAGACCCACGGCTAAAATAAAAAACAAGAGGCTTCGCAGGGTGTTCTGTTGCAAGATATCGAGCCGGGCGTTGGAGAGCATTTGAATTACTTGTTGGCCCTGCTGTTGGCCGTATTGTTGTGTGAACTGCTGGATTTCACGTGGTGTTGTAAGGGAAAAATTACTGGCGAACAACAACGGCAGAATTAAAATAACCAGATAGATTCCAAGGGTGATGTAAACTCGCTTATGCAGTTTTAACTGGTCTCGGACTTTTAACACGGCTTCAATTCCGATGGCACCTAAGACCATAACATTGAACATAATCAGCGTCAGTATCATGACCGGCGCTCTAAATTTATTAAACAGTGGGACGTGAAAGAAAAAGAGTTTGTACAAGGCAGGGAAATGCTTTCCCAAAGAAAGCAGGAACGCAAAGAGCGTTAACAATGCTAAACTCTTTACTATTGATTTATCCCACTTCAATATTACAGCCATCAAAGCAAAAAATACTGCTATAACTCCCATATACTCATATGATTGGGTAAAGGGCATAGGCCCCCAATAGGCGGGAATGATTCGGTTCTTGAGCTGTGGTACCTTATTGCCGGTATACTTTTCCTGTGAGGTTCCGCCGTGGAATTTTGGGATAACCAAATCCCAAAGTCCTGAAATTGAATACGACCAGCTTGTGGCGTAATCAAAGCTGACCCCGCCACTTTTGGGAGTTTTTTGTTCAGTCAAGGAAATTGCGTTGCCTCCCCTGGTTGAATGTGGTGTGTACTCAGCAATCGAGAGTAATGGCTGTGAGACAATCAGGAAGACCAACACCACACAACCAACAAGAAGTCCATTGAGTTTGCCGAATTCTTTCCATTTCTTATCCAGTATCAGTTTGATATAAATCCCGATTCCACTAAAAATGAGCAGGAGCAACGTGTAGAAAATGATTTGATAATGTTGAGTGCGGATCTGCAAAGACATCGCCAGGCTGAACAGTAATGCACTTAAAATATCCCGTCTTCGCGAAAACATCAAAAAAGTAAGCAACACAAACGGAATCCACATCAACGCCCGGAACTTTGAATTATGCCCAACGACAATCAGCGATTGAAAATGCGGCATTAACGCGTAACCTAAGCCAGCAATAATTCCAAGGATTTTAGAAAGTCCTAGATAACGGCATAAAAAGTAGACGCCAATAACACCCAATAAGAGATAAATCACACGCCAGTCAATGATGGCATCTAATTCTGAAATCAGGGAATCAATTGACCAAATGACGCCGCCATAACGATGGTAGCGAGGCATCCCGCCGAATACATAAGGATTCCATAAAGCTCTGTTGCCGGTATTCTTATTATATTCCTGGATCTGATGAACCGAACCTATCCCTGAAACCTTATCACTGCCCCCAACTTCTTTGCCACCAAACACCAGTGGTTTGTACTCGAGGATTAATCCGATAAATATAACAATAATTAATAAAATAATTGTCTGGTTTCGGGAGAGAAATTGTGAAAATCCATCTTGAAATGGTTGTGCTGATTCACGTTCAGATATTTTCTGATTCGCCTTGGGGCTCATATGTTGTCCTCATATTGCAAGAAATGTGTCTGTCAAGCACGAATAGAAAGATAACACCTAGATGATCCAAAAATAAAGGAAATTGTCGATCTTTGCGAAGAACAATCGATTCTTTCCTTCGTGTTTAAACTTGACATTCTGTAACTTACGGATAATTACTGTGATAATTTTCAACCCAAGTCAATGATCAGGGATTCGTGGATGAATGGAATCATGTTATTACTGGCTAAAACAGGTGAAAGTTCCGAACACTTATCTCAACATCACGACCAAATTATGCAGCTGCTGAGACAAGTTTTTGATCGGTACTATTCAGTGAATTCACACAAAGTTTCCTCAAATTCCCTTGCATTTACATTCAACCGGAATGATAACGAATCGATCTACAAGGATTCCGAGGGGAATTGGCTAGGCTTCGAAGGTGAAGTTTTTGCACTTCGTGATACCAAAAAACTTACCGCCCAAGAGATCTGGGCACTCTATTGTGAATACGGAGAAGATTTTCCCAACCATTTGGATGGACATTTTGTTATCAAAATATACGATCCCGAAAAAAAGACGCATCTCATTATCAATGATTTTATCAAAGATAAAACAAATTTTGTCTGCGAAACCGACGATTACATCATTATAACACCCTTCTTAGTAACGTGTGCGCTTGTCACAAAGCCTGAACTTGACCTCTATGCACTCAACGAATTTATGTGGCGGTATTACATCCTTTCATTTCGCAGTCTGTTCCAAAATATCCGGCGACTGCAACCCGCAAGCATCCAAAAAATTGTGCAGGGAGAATTATCAGTTACCAACTATTGGGAGTGGCCTCATTCCTATACGGAGATGTCCTTTGAGAACGCTGTAGATGAAATGGTTGCCTCAATGCAGGAAACAGCCCAGTTGCTTTACCAGAGTTATGGAAAGGTTTGTGCTGATTTTACCATGGGACAAGATTCCCGCCAGATTATCAGTGCGTTTACTAGCCAGGGACTCCCGATTGTTACTGCGACCTTTGGGCAGAATGAATTTTACGAAGTGCAGGCGGTCTCAGAAATGGCACAACGCCACGATATTGAACACCACCAAACGACGCTGCTCCCGGAATTTCTCAATAATCCTGGTGAGCAATTTTACCGGACAGTGCTATTGGGGAGTTGCGAAGAACCTGGCTATCTACTTAGCCGCATTCTACACATGAAGGAGCAGTACACCCAGTTTGCCTCAGCGGCAATCAATGGAATGGATGGACACTTTTATAAAAATGGATTGTGGGATGAACAGTACACATTTAATTTTTACCATGAACCCAAACAATTTAATATTGGTACGTTTCTGAAATATCGAGCGCTAAGTAATAATTACAAGGATGCTATCTTTACTCCAGAATTCAGAGAAATTAAAAACGATTCCACCGATTATTTCTACGAGTTGGTTGAGCAAAGTATCGCCTCACATCTGGAAAGTCCGGTTTCTATTCAGGTCGATAAATTTGATCTCCAACACTGGCTCAACTTTGGAATTGCCGCAAACAATGCGACCAATGCTTTATTCCCAAGTCTCTCACCACTCTTATTGCGCCGAAACCTCGAATTAGCGCTCCGTATACCAGTACAATGGAAATTTAACTTGTCAAAATTCCAGCGAGCTGTCGTCTATAACCTCTCCCCGGAATTAGCCAAAGAACCCACGGATTTTGCCGGGATTAATATGGTTCCGAAAAATGCTCTGACGATCATTCCATTCTACTCCAGATATTTTTATCACCAGTCAGGAAGATTCCGCAATAAAGTCAAATCTAAACTCGGATTCAATGTAGTCACCCATTTGCAGGAAGCTTGGAATTATTTCCCGGTGTTTAAAGATATGTATGAATCCGAAGTGGCACAAAACCATTTGGAATACAAGCACCTTAATATAAACCATATTATTCAGCAGCAGGAATGGGAAACCCTGATCGAAAAGTTTGATCAGGATTCTATGACCCAACTGAGTGATTATGAATATGTATTAAAACTATTAAGCGTCGAACTGTTGTGCGACATCGCGCATAATATTTTCAAGCACTCACCTTTAACAAAATATGACTATTAAGTTAGCTCAGGTCATAGCCGGGCGAACGGTCCAATTACCCCTACTTGTCCTAAGCTATCAACTTCATTGGAATTCAACAACGAAACTCAAAATTATTTATAATAATTCTTTGTAAAACCCGTGAACTCTTCTTGTCCCAAGAGTACTCTTTGCAGAAAGGCCCCAAGAAAACCAAGCCCATACCCAAAAATCTGGATGGGAATCACAAGTAAAACGAGTAAGCCAACTCTGGGAGAATTATTAGTAATCATCGCATGCAGGCCGGTGAGAAGCAAAACCGCAATTCCGATTTCCAATAATACGCCTGCCCAATGGACACCAACAAGCGCAAGTAAAATTATCAGAACTGCCAGCATTGTTGCAACCGCTGGAAACGTATGAACAGGCTCTAACATATTGTTGTTGATCTTGTAAAGATTGATACGAGCAACACCCCAGTTAAAAACTTGTTTAAAAAACTTTTTCAACGATGTTCGCCGCTTATGAAAAACTTTGGCTCCAGGAATGAACTCTACTCTGGCGCCACTATCAATGATACGCTGACTAAATTCGATATCCTGTCCGTGGCGCAAGCCTCCAAAACCACCAATTTTTTCATAAATCGTACGTCTCAAACCCATATTGAAACTGCGCGGATAATAACGACCAACCCGCTTTTTCTTTCCCCGGATACCACCAGTGGTAATAAACGAGGTCATACTGTAATTGATCGCCTTTTGCAGCGGCGTAAAATCTGCGCCGGCTTCGTCCGGACCACCGAATGCTTCCACGCCGTTTTGAACCGCCTCATCGATTGCAACTAGCCATCCTGTTTGCACCAGAGCATCTGAATCCAGAAAGATGAAAAACTCACCTTCTGCGTTCTCCATTCCATTATTTCTGGCGGCACCAGGTCCTTGATTTTCCTGCGCGATAAATCGAATGGGAAACGGTGTCTTACCAGCGTGTTTCAATACAACCTCTTCTGTGCTGTCGGTACTTCCATCATCAACCACAATGCACTCGAAACTGCGCTCAGGAGTCTGCATTTTCTCCAGCGATGAAAGTAGTTCCTCGACTTCGTCTGCGCGATTGTATGCCGGTATGATAATGGAATAGTAAATGTCAACAGGCATTGAATTTATAATTGTTTCCGAATTTGTGGATTTTCATCGTTTCGGTTGGAATGTGCCAGCATCTCCCCCAGTAATCCAATTGAAAAAAGCTGCACTCCAACGATTAAGAGTAGCACGCCAAGAAAGAGCAATGGTCTGTTGCTTAAATTCCCGCCTAAAAACCAATAAATAGCAAGGTAAAGATTGATAATTATTCCAACGCCCGTGAGAACTAACCCGCCCATACCGAAGAAGTGCATAGGACGCTGGGTGTACCGACTCAAGAAGAGCACTGTAATAAAATCGAAGAAGCCGCGGAAAAACCGTGCCAAACCGTATTTGGTATTACCGTATTTGCGGGGATGATGTTGCACAACTTTTTCCTGGACACTATACCCAAGGAAATGAGCCAAAACAGGGATATAACGATGCAGTTCACCATGGATATTCAGATCTTTGACGACTTCATTCCGGTACGCTTTCAGTCCACAATTAAAATCGTGGATTTTTATTCCGGTGGTCCAGCGGGTTACTCCATTAAACAATTTAGACGGAATTGTCTTTGACACAGGATCATGGCGTTTCTTTTTCCAACCGGACACCATATCCGCCTCATCTTCCAACATCGCAATCATTGGCGGTATTTCAGCCGGATCATCTTGTAGATCCGCATCCATAGTAATTACAAATTGACCTTCTGCACGACGAAATCCTTCCATGAGCGCCGCTGCCTTGCCATAATTACGACGAAACTGCACATATTTCAGTGCCGGAAATTCTTTTTGTAATTCCGGGATGATTTCTGCGGTTCGATCGCTACTGCCATCATCAATCAGCCAGATCTCAAAGGCCTTTTCATATTGCGGCTCAAGCGCCCGATAAATCTGTTTGAACAGTTCCGGTAAAGATTCTGCTTCATTATAGGAAGGAATAACCACGGAAACAGTCAGTGTAAAACCGCTTTCAGAGGGCATTGGCCTGATCTTCCCTGTTAATAGTGATCGAGTGATAATATATACTCAGAAGTCGTTTTTGCTCAGGCTGCACCACTTTAATTGTGCGCGGAAAATGGAAGTCATTGACCCTCGTGAATTTGTCAAAGAGGATCTTGGTTTGTTGTCCAGTGATGTTGTTGGTCTCTGAATATTTGGCAAACATGCCCACTGCGGGATTATATTCATATGCAGAATGCGTGGAATCACTGGAAAAATGCAATACGTACATCCCGTTGTTCAGAGAATCACTGGTAAGCGTCGATTGAAAATTATCCGGGAGATTAATCATACCTGTGAGTATCGGAATTAACTCCTGCTGACCGGTAAACAATTCTGGTAAGGCAGGGATCCCGGTGTCATCAGGTGATCCAATGTACTGTAAATGATCATCCGCATCGTAAAACATAAGATAATGTCTCCGGATTTCCAGACGTCCAACCACACCTCCAAAAGGCGTTTGCAACAGAATTTCTGCTTTTTGCGGAGAGTGGACGTCAATTTGTCCCTTAACTTGCCCGGATTGTTCTGGTGTATCAATGGTAATTGTTGCCTCGCCATGAAATGAAGAGACCTGTCGGTACGCTCGATCCAATGTATGGTAAATTTGAAACGGGCTCTGTTCCGTCGGCTGAAATGCAGGTGGTTTACTTCCCACACACGCATTCAGAGAATATAATGCAATAAGTAAAACCGGGATCGACCGTCGCAAGGAGATTATTGAACCTTCTGCTGGATATCCTGATTCTCAGGATCAATTTGCAGCGCTTTTTGATATTGCTCCTGAGCTTTTTGATGCTCACCGAGTTTTGAGTAAACATCCCCCAGGTGATCAAGTACTTCAACGTTTTCACCGTCAGCCTGGAGGGCTTGTTCGATGTATTGCTTCGCTTTTTTAAATTTCCCTAATTTATAATACACCCAACCCATAGTATCCATATACGACGCATTGTCAGGTTCGGCCTCAAGCGCCTGTTTCACCATAGTAAGCGCTTGTTTTAAATTTTTTCCCTGGGTCGCATATAAATAGCTGAGATTATTCAGGAACAACGGATCATTGGGATAGGCTTTTATCAGTTGTTTGTACATCTTCTCCGCAGCCAACTGATTTCCCAGATTATCGTAGACAAATGCCAGAAATCGCTTTGGCCGGGTATGGCTGCTATCGATTGCAACGGCTTTTTCAAGATAGACCTTCGCAGAATCGTACTGCTCCTGAAAGAAAAACGACTCGCCCATTTGCTGGTTTAACGCAAATTCATCGGGAAAAAGATTCATTCCCTGCCGCAGGACATCGATTGCTTTGTCGTATTCCTCTTGCCCCATCAGCGAAAATCCGAGCCCGGTATATCCTCCGAGTACATCGTCGCGCTGATTCAGCAAAGTACGATAATACTGCTCAGATTGCTTAAATTGCTGCTTCTCAATCGCAACCAACCCCAAATAATACAATGTTTGTGTATCAGTAGAATCTGCGGTATACACTCTCTTCAAAAGTGTCTCTGCAGAGTCCAATTTACCTGTTTTATAATACAATTCACCCAACATCACCGCCGCTTTAGACGTAGAATCTTGCCGAACAATAGGTTCTAGCACGGCAATTGCTGAGTCTGGTTGACCGGTTTCAGAATAAAATTCCGCGAGCTGGTTTTTATAGTCAGGATTTTGTGGAGCCGAGGCGACAAGTTGATTGGTGATTTGTAATGCTTTTTCCACCTTCCCCAGGCGGATATAAATTATGCGCGCTTTCTCAAGTGCATCCGAGCGGTGTTGATCAACTTCATAGATGTGTTCATATTGCTGGGCTGCCGCAAGATAGTCTTTATCGTGAACGGCAATCTCAGCCAAACGTTCTAGCGCATCAACTTTCAGCTCACTGGATTCAGTGGTATCAGCAATACCGCGATACAATTGTCCAGCCTTGTCATAATTTTTATTCAGCACATAAATCTCTGCTAATACTGAGACAAGATGTTCGGGATTAGCCGCGTGATTCAGACCTGCTTCCAGTGTGTTCTCGGCCTGAGGGTATTTTCCCAGGGAGAGATACACTTGCGCAAGATCAGAATAGATGGTCGTTGCGGACGAATCCAATCGGAGCGCGTCCTGGAAGTCCAGCGCAGCCATTGCATAATTTCCCTGCATCTGCGCAATCACCCCATCCATATAATGCTCAATGGCTTTTGAGTTATATTCAGGGTGTTTTTCAGCTTTCGATTTTGCCTCAGCAATCGCCTGGGATTTCTGTTTGTCAGGGGCGCCGGTAGACGCACACGCGCTTAACAGTCCCACCAAGGCCAGCACTCCGAATATTCTAACGATATTGGGTATAGAAAAAGGGCTGGGTAAAACTGACCGCAGCCCCTTCGTATAGTGAGGATTCACGGATAGTTATCCTAATACTTCGGATTTATTACAGCTGCAGACCGCGACCATTTTCTGATTAAATTTCCACGAATTATTATCAGAACCCTGTACCGATTTCACCTGTTGGACATACGACATTGTTTCACCACAGTTCGGACATACACGATTCGCGCCAGAGCTTGATTCGTTCACTTTTTCCGCAAATGTTTTCTGTTTCTTGGCCATTATACTTCCTCCGTTTGATTCTTATGTTGATATGTTTGTACTGCATTCCCACCAACTTGTTTCACTTGATACATTGCTTCATCCGCCCGATGAATCAAAACATCTCCGGACTCTCCATCAGTGGGAAACTCTGCCAATCCAATCGAGGCAGCGATGCGTTCAGTAACGCCATCCTTTTCAAAGTGATAGTCTAAAATCGATTTCCGGATGCGCTCGGCGGTACTCACGGTATCTGCTTTTTTTGCATTGACTAAAATCACAGTGAATTCGTCCCCGCCGTACCTGGCTACAAAGTCAACCACACGTATATTCTCGGTAATTAAATTTGCCACGGTTTTTAACATATAGTCACCGTAGAGATGACCGAGCGAATCATTCACTTGCTTAAAATTATCCAGGTCAACTACCAGCAATGTAAAAAACGCTTCGTACCGCTCACTCCGTTTTATTTCGTTATCCAACTGCTCCTGAAATGCGCGGTGATTTCCAACGCCGGTTAATCCATCTTTGGTCGCAATATTTTTCATATACCGGTAAAGATAAAACCGATTAAGGCCACCTCCAACGATTGAACCGAGCATCATCAATATTTCTTGCTTTTGCCGGTTAAATTGCCGGTTATGCCGGCGCTCTAAGACAATTGCGCCGTATTTCTCAGTATGGTTCACTATTGGAGCCATCAGAATGGATTCTATACCAACGGTATTCTCAACAGTATCCCAGGGAAATATTTTCGTTTCCGCTGACATTTGCCCGGCAGCCCGGATAATATGCGGTTTGCCTTCCCGGATAACTTTCTGCAGCGTACTCTCCGAGAGTTCAAACCGATATCCCGTTTTCAAATGATCCTGAATGCCGTCAACTTTCGCTAGTTCTGCCTGGTCAGAATCTTTTTCCTGAAGCAAAATAATAGACAGTCGATCGTAATCGAACAACTTTTTAATGACATCAATTACATAATCGAGCAGGGCTTCCGGGGTGTCACTGAGTGACAGCGTGGAATTTATTTTGAGCAACTGAGAATAGAAATCGCGCTGTTCGTGCAATTGATCAATAACATCCAATTGCACCATCGCATTGGAAATCAAATCTGCATAGCGTTCCAATAAACTGCTGTCATCCGGGCTGTACGCATCCGTTGTAACATCATCGATAGCTAACACACCAATCGCTGATCCGTTATAGCGCAATGGAACCGCTAAAAATGATTTGATTTCAGGAGGTGTATCGGAATAATAATTGATATTTGATTGATCGAATTCTTCATCAGCTACATTGAGAAGGACGGCTGAGTTATCTAATAACACTTTGCCTGGCAGACTATTTTCAATCTCGATTTGTTCAATAATTTCCTGGTGCGCTGATGATAATTTATCCTGCAATACCAGCGCATTTTTTTGGAGATCCGCCACATAAATCACCGCGCTGTGAGTGACAAAGGTCTCCTGAATAATTTCCAGCAATCGTTTCTGAAATTGATGATACGCTGCCGATGCATCAACTTCACCATCGGCCTTCAGCTCCGGCTGGGATTCCGGGAATTCAATTTCAATTTGTTCTGGCTTCTCGCGTCCTCCGCCAGCACCATCGCGATAGCTGCTAACCGTTGAATCCAGCAGACGCAAATCCTGCAACAATAACCAGAGAAAAACACCAAAAGCAGCCAGCACCAACGCGCGAATAAGCCATCCAATGGGAGAAAACGGCGCTCCGGGATACAAAAAAATTCCAATGCCCAGTATCCCAAAAATCACCGCGAGGGCAGTGTACAATCGGATATTTGTGCTGGAAGGCATGGGATTATTGTCTCGCTCGTTTTAATAGATTAACGAGCGAATTTTAATATGATACCCCTATAAAATCAAGGATATCCGAGTGAATTCGAAAGGAGTAACCCGCTCGGCTACTTTTCGCTGTTTACGTATTTAATCTGTCCTTCGTACGACCGTTTGGGTACCGGACGCGCCTGGTTGGAATCGACTGTCTCGGACACCGCTTGTGCGTCTGCTTGTTGGTCAATACCTGCAGGGATTCTCATCCCTTCATCAGCAACAACCGGGGATCTGAGTGGCTCTGATTGTTGAATATTGAGCGCCGGGGGCGGTACAACTGATTGCTGAGAAGCCCGCGTCGTTGTGACAGGATCGGTAAGCAGCGTATAACTAAATACGGCAACCAACGAGGCAGCCACAGCAGTAACAGCGACCTTCGGGATTACGGTTGAGGGAAATAATCCTTCAAACCTCGCCCAGAATGAACGTTGCTCGGTGGTGGAAAGGCGGGCCCGTAGTTTCTCATTAAAATCAGATGACACCTCTCGCCGTGGTAACGCGTGGAGTGCGTTTACCGCGGAGTTGACCTGAAGTAAGGTTTCAGAACAATCGGGGCAGTCGTCTTTATGTTGAAGAAAGTCCTTTCGAATGATCGATGACATTTCGCCATCGATGAATTCTGAAAGATGTAGTTCGAAATCGGCACAATTCATTCGATAGAAGTCCTCCTTTAATCATGTTTCTATTCATTGCTCATTAATCGGTTTCTATACGTTATGAGGAATAACGTTCGCTCTCTGATTTTCTCAAGTGTTTCAGTTTTTCTTGCAATTTTAATCGTGCCCTGTTCACTCTCGATTTCACTGTTCCCAATGGAATGTCGACTATCTTACTTATCTCTTCATAACTTAGTTCCTGAATATCTCGCAAAATAATCACGGTCTTGAACTTGTGTGAAAGTTGATCAATCGCCGCCTGGATTTCCTGTTCCGTAAACTCTCCCTCCACGCCTTCTTCGGGAGAAAAATCTTCAGATGGTATCTCATATTCTTTGTCTTCCAATCCCAGGTTGCTTAGTGAATACATTTTACGTCGCTTCTTTTTCCGAAGTTCCGTTTTTGCGAGATTTCCTGCGATGGTATAAATCCAGGTGGAAAACTTGGCAATATTCCGATACATATGTTTTTTCTGATACACGCGCAGAAATGTATCCTGCACCACATCTTCGGATGCTTCATCGTTATGCAGATAGCGGTACACAAAATTTTTCAGCCGATCTTTAAACCGATTTACAATTTCTTCGAAGGCGTACTCATCCCCTTCCTGAAACCGCTTGATCAGCTCTTCATCAGTATATTTTTCCATGAAGTTCGTCATGAAACCATTTCCTGCGGTTCTGCCATCAGCTCATAGAATAGAGCGGTTAAATAGTTTCGGGGATCAATTGCACTCGTCGATTTTGTTCGCACATCCGCTTCTTCCAGGAGCGGAAATGCACGAACTAATTCGTTGACGGTGTATTTATTATGAAACTTCTTATACTTCCAGGTTAAATTCCGGCCATTAAAAACTACCCGATTAATCTCTTTATCTGCATATTGTTCTGCCAGCATCGCTTTTAATGTCCAGAGTTCTATGTAGAAATCTGTCGTTTTCCTTACAATATAGCTAACACTCTCGCCCTCTTCAAGTAACGAAAAGAGATACCGCAGGATGTCTGGCAGAGATTTTGATCCAAGAATATCAATAAATTCGAACACTGAATGTGACCGGGTCGCGCCCACAAAATCCTGTAATAAATCAGCGGTTAAATCTCTGGCATCCCTGGGCAAATAAATTTCAATTTTTTTCAGTTCATTCACCATCGATTGAAGAGACTCACCGGATAAATCAACGAGCATGGAGCGTGCATCGGCTGGCGCCTGAATTTGATGCTGAGTGAGAAAATATTGTGCCCATTCATCCATTTCGTAAATAGCAGGAATCCGCACCTCAACGGGTACTGCGATTTTTTTTATCGCTTTGGAGAATTTGTCTGTGGTCCGCGGCGATTCCTTAATTAACACCACCGTAACGTCCGTTGTCGGCTGGGACAAATAGTCCAATAATGCCTCTTTCGCACTTGCATCCAGTTCGTCGACTTCTTTAATCACCACAATTTTTGGCTCGGCAAACAGGGTGCCGCCAACCAGTTGATTTAAAATCGTCTCGGCATCGGTTTCGCTGGCGTGATAAATGTATTTCGTCCAGTGAGAGCCAAATGTTTCGGAGTATTTCTCATAGAGAGTTTTCAGGAAGGTATCCTGAAGATAAATCTCTTCTCCAAAGAGGAAATACGCGGACGCAACATTCTCCCGAACGTTGTCAAGAACCTTGCGATATGTGTCTACGGGTGATTTCCGTGCCATGTCTTTGGAGGAAGCAACTCGTTAAAGCGTTACAATAATTGTGACCAGGCCGATGGCTGCGCAATAAAAAGCGAACCAGCTGAATTTGCCTTTGCGTAATAAATCCATAAGAAAAATAATCGCGATCCAACCGGAAAGGAACGATGCAATCGTCCCAGCGACGATGGACCAAATTTGACTTACCGGAATGGACGTTTCAAGAATATCAAGAAATTGAATCAAACTCGCACCAAGGATCACAGGAATGGCGAGATAAAACGAAAATTTTGCGGCGGTTTCCGGCTTAATCTTCAGCCACAAACCGGCAGTAATGGTTGTACCGCTTCGTGATATGCCCGGTATAATTGCCAGCGCTTGCGCAATCCCAATGACTATACTTTTTCCAACTCCAATATCCGCATCTGTGGGTTTGGCATAGTGACTGCTCCAGAGGATTGCAGCGGTGACCAACAGCATCACACCCACTAATAAAGGATTTTGAAATGCCTGATCGACATAATTTTCTGCCATGAGACCAAGGACTCCGGCGGGAATAATTCCAATCAGGATAAGCCAGTTCAAACGAAAATTTTCGTCGGTTTTCCAGAGCGTTGTCCACTGAGACGGTTGACTAAGTCCCTGAAAGAGCGCAATGAGTATGTGTGCAATATCTTTTCTGAAGGCAACAATGACACTCAGTACCGTGCCAAAATGTAAAAAGACTTCAAATGCCAGTCCCGCTTCTTCATAGCCAAATGCGGCTTGTGCCAGTGCTAAATGTCCCGAGCTGCTAATCGGCAAGAACTCTGTGAATCCTTGCAAAATGCCCAATAAAATTGCCCGTAAAAGTTCCATTTATCTCCGATCAATCATTCCTGTGTTCGTGTAATAATGCCCCACATACGGCCGGTGTCCCCATTATCTCTTCGATACGAATACCATAATTGGGATTCACAACTGGTGCATCGTGCTGCTGTAAAAATTTGCGATGACGGAATTCCCAGTTTTTTTGTGCGCAATTCTATCGCTGCAGCCAAATTCGCGTGCCACCGACCATTTTGTTGTTCCAGTGCATCCGGATGAAATTGTTCGGCTACTTCCGATCCCACTTCATAGCACTCGACTCCAATGCCGGGACTAATTCCGATTTCCATCTCGCTCGCATGATAGTCAAACTCGTCCTGTACCAGGGCAATCGCATTTTCGAGGGTATTTCCAACAATACCCCGCCAACCTGCGTGCAGGACTCCAACCACTTTTCGATCTTTGGAAGCCAGAAAAATGGTATGGCAATCCGCCACGCCAATGATCAGGGTAAGATTGGGTTGATCCGTGATCAGGCCGTCACAATTATCAACGACTCCCGGCTCCCGGACCAAAGCTACATGGGCACTATGCACCTGTTTTGCGTGGACAACGTTTGATAAATCCAGTTCCAGAGATGAAAAAAACCGGCGCCTGTTCTCGAGTACGTTTTCATCAGAATCTGTCTTAGTGCGGCCTAAATTCAGCGAACGCAAATTGTCGTTTGAAACGCCACCGTTGCGCGTTGAAAATGCGTGAACTAACCCTGGATCATTTTTCCACTCCGGAAAAACGCCCCATTGAATATCATCTGCCTGCTTGATTTGCATCATTCGGTAAGAAAGGACTCTATGGGATTTACTTCGCGAGGGCCAGTAGTCATTGTAGCGATATGTCTCAGATTATTGCGGATAAATTGCAATACCTGGACTGTTTGATTCACGCGGGCTCTTTCACCGTCAAGCGTCACGGTGCGAATCTTCCCTTCGGCCTGATCCAAATTACTTAATCCGACCTGGATAGACTGTCGCGTATTATTTCCGTTTCGGATCAAATTCAACAACAGGTTCATTGAATCATATCCATATAAATGGAGCGAGCCGGGAGTTTCACCCATTCGCTTGCGATAATCGCTGACAAACTGCTCAAATTTGTTACTTCGCTCTGGTATATAATAGTCAGAAATCATCACGATGCTATCGATGTACGTAGAATATTGTCGTAATTTTGATTTGTCATACCATTCAACGTTACCGAGCACTTGTGTATTAAAGTTGTGGAAGGCAAACTGCGGCGCAATGTAATCGATGTCACCGCCGCCAACCGGGAAATAAATTCCATCGATCGTCGACAGATGAATTGATGACGAATCGATTTTATCTGCTTTTTCTTTCATCCGTGTCTCAAAAAGATCTACAAATTCAGAATCAGTCATTGTAGCGCGCAAACTATCGGAGACGATTTTGCTGGTGTCCACGGTATCCGGTGTTACCAGAGACCATCCGATCTTACGCAGGTACTCAAACTGCGGAGTTAAATCCTCCGGTGTTCCGCTGTACCAGACTTGTGAGACAATATTACCACCACGTTTTTCCACTTCGGCAGAAAATGCATCAGTCAACCCTTTCCCGCGAGAATCGGCAGGTGCAAGGACGGCGAACGTTTGTAATCCCAGTGAATCAACAGCAAACTGGGCCGTCGCACGTCCCCGGGTTTCGTAATCTGGACTAAGTTGAAACACATACGGACTTAAACCAGCTAATCCGTTTTGGGTTGCTGTTGGCGTCAGTAATGGCAAATTGTCAATATCAGCCAACGCAGCGCCTGCGATTACATTTTCGCTGTATATAGGTCCAATAACTCCAATCACACGCTGATGCTGTATAATGCGTTGCAGCTGGTGCACTGTTTTGAGACTTGTGCCTTGATTATCCAATGTAATAATGCTCACCTGTGGCAAGTCAGATGCCTCAGCCAATGCATAGCGCACTCCATTGACCACTTCTCTGCCAATATTGCTTGCGGTACCGCTCATCGGCGCCAGCACTGCAATTGACACTTGTGCTTTGCTCTCCAGGGAAATTGCTTTTTTTAACGCTCTGAATGTAGGTTGCAACTGCTCATCCCGGAGACTCATTTCAAGTTCCATCGCCGTGGTACTTGCCAAGCTCATCTCACCTGAGAGAATATATTCTTGCAGCAATGCTAACCTAAACACTGTTTCCTGTTCTGGTTCAACGGCGCCATCGACCAGGGATTGAACATCATCTGGTGATAGATAGGCATCAGCAAGTTTGAGCAAATATTCCAGGGAAGTCCTCGTGAGTGTATTATCCCTGGAATTGACAATGGTGTAAGCAAACGCATTGGCGCTGTTCTTGTATTCTTGCAGCACGTAATAGTCTTCTGCCATATCAAAATAGATATCATCGAGATAAGCGCTGTTCGGATATTGCGCGATAAACTGTTTGCTCAGATTGATACTTTTACGGTCTAATCCCAGATGATGGTACGTTTTAGCCAGCATCAGATGATTTGCAGTGGTCATCGGGAAGCCGCGATGATTCTCATAAAGATTCTGGAAAATTTGGAGCGCTTCCTCAAAGTGCTGCCGTTCGTAGGCGCGCACACCCTTCTCGAATTGGCGCTCAAGTTGGGATTTTGGCGTAAAAAGCTGGGCAGTAAGCGTATTGTCCGAGGCAACTATCACCAATACAAACAGAGAAAATGTCGTTAGAATTCGCAGATATTTCATGAATGTTCTACACTCTACAACTATTATTCAACAGTCACACTTTTTGCTAAATTGCGCGGCTGATCCACATCGCATCCACGCTCAACCGCAATATAATACGCCAGAAGCTGAAGAGGAATCGTCGAAAGTATCGGTGAGAGAAATTCTTCGGTCTCCGGAATATAGATGACGTGCTTCGCCATTTTTTTAATTTCCTGATCACCCTCAGTAGCGATTGCAATGATCTCACCACCCCGGGCGTTTACCTCTTCCATATTGCTTAGCAGTTTCTCGTACGTTTTATCTTTCGGCGCAATAAACACCACCGGCATGTCTTCGTCAATCAATGCAATCGGCCCGTGCTTCATTTCTGCCGCCGGATATCCTTCTGCGTGGATGTACGAGATCTCCTTCAGTTTTAATGCGCCTTCTAGCGCCACAGGATAATTATATCCACGTCCCAAGTACAGAAAATTTCGGCGAGTGCTGTACTTTTTCGCAATTTCCTGGATCACTGAAGTGTCTTCCAGCATCGATTCAACTTTGTACCTGAGCGTACTCAGTTCCTGCACAATCCGCGCACCGGAAGCCCGGCTTAAACCTTTCCGGCGCCCCAGAAGAACCGTAAGAAGCACCAGCACCGTCACCTGCGAGGTAAATGCTTTTGTCGATGCAACTCCGATTTCCGGTCCGGCATGAATATAGACACCAGCGTCCGTCTCCCTGGCAATGGTACTGCCGACAACATTACAAACGCCCAGAGATAACGCCCCCTGCTTTTTTGCCTCGCGCACTGCGGCTAAAGTATCCGCTGTTTCCCCGGATTGACTAATAGCGAGCAGGACGGTTTTCGGTGAGATAATTGGATTTCGATATCGAAATTCGGAAGCATACTCCACCTCAACCGGCGTCCGAACAAATTCTTCAAGCAGGTACTCTCCAATCAATGCTGCGTGCCAGCTGGTCCCACATGCCGTCAGGTAAATCTGATCTGCATCTTCGATATCACTTAAAACACTTTGAATTCCACCCAGGCGGACGTTTGCCGCTTCGGGTAAAAGTCGACCGCGCATCGCATCGCGAATAGTGAGCGGCTGTTCGTGGATTTCCTTGAGCATAAAATGATCAAAACCGCTTTTCTCTATCCGCTTCAGATCATAGGGAATGGTGTGCAGATCAGACTGAATTTCATTTTCCAACTGGAAATCGAATGTCTTTGTCCCATCCATTGTCAACACGGCAATCTGGCCATCCTCCAGATACATCACATCTCTGGTATATTTGACAATTGCAGCGGCATCCGAGCCGAGAAAATATTCCCCTTCCCCCACGCCCACAACCAGAGGACTCCCGGAACGCGCTACCACAATTTTTGCGGGATCATCAGCTGATATCACGGCCAAACCGAAGGCGCCTACAATATGTTTCAGCGCTTCCGAAACCGATTCTTCCAAAGTATCCGCAGGATGATCCTCTATCAGGTGCGCAAGCACTTCCGTATCAGTTTCAGTCCGAAATTCATGTCCGTTTTCAGCTAAATCTGACTTGAGAATTGCATAATTTTCGATGATCCCATTGTGCACCAGCGCAATACGATTATTACAATCAACGTGAGGATGCGCATTCACTTCATTCGGCACACCGTGAGTTGCCCAGCGGGTATGCCCCAATCCGATGGTCGCTTCGATTTTTTCCGGTTCAACAACCTGGCGCAATTCCTCCAATTTGCCTTTTCGCTTTGTAACGACTAACTGATCATCGCGATAATAAGCAACACCTGCAGAGTCGTATCCACGATATTCAAGGCGTTCAAGGCCATCTAACAAGATGGGGATGGCGTGTTTGGGACCAATATATCCTACTATACCACACATTGTGAGCCTCCTTTGGGATAGGAAAAAGTTATTCCCATTCGATAGTGCCGGGCGGTTTGGAAGTGACATCATACACCACCCGGTTAACACCACTGACCTCATTGACTATGCGCGAGGCGACTTCTTCAAGTAGTTCCGCGGGGAGTTTTGCCCAATCTGCAGTCATTCCATCAATACTCACAACTGCCCGCAGAGCAAGAGCGTGCTCATAAGTTCGCTGGTCGCCCATTACCCCGACTGTACTGACCGGCAAGAGTACCGTTAAAGCTTGCCATACATTGTTATACTCTCCAAAAGAATGAAGTGCTTCGGTAAATATTTTATCCGATTCACGAACCATACGTAAACGTTCTTTTGATACCGCGCCTAAAATACGCACAGCTAAGCCGGGGCCGGGAAATGGATGACGTTCCAAAATTCTCCCAGGGATATTCAGGGCTTTTCCCACCTCCCGAACTTCGTCTTTAAACATTTCGCGAAACGGTTCAACCAAACCCAGATTCATTTCTTCCGGCAACCCACCGACATTGTGATGCGTTTTAATAGTCGCCGATGGTCCTGTAACATTCACACTTTCAATCACATCCGGATACAGCGTCCCCTGCGCCAAATACTCGACGTCATCATATTCTGTTTTCACTCGCTCGAATTCTTCAATAAAGAGATTGCCGATAATCTTCCGTTTTTGTTCAGGGTCTCCGACAGATTCTAATGCGTTGAGAAATCGTTCGGATGCGTCGTGATATCTGATCGGAATATTCAGCTCTTTTGTTAAAACTTCCGTGACATTATACACATCGTCATATCGTAATAATCCCGTGTCGATAAATACCGGAATCGATTGCTCGCCAATTGCCTGATTGAGCAACACTGCCAGCACAGAACTATCAACACCACCGCTCACTGCACAAATTACACGGCTGTTTCCAACGGTTTCGCGAATGTTCTGTATCGCTTCTTCAATAAATTCCCGTGGAGTCCAATCACCTGCGCAACCAGCAATATCAAAGAGGAAACGGCGTAGAATTTCTGTACCAAATTCTGTGTGTGTCACTTCAGGGTGAAATTGTAAACCAAAGCGCTGTTTCTCTTTTGCGCCAACAGCGGCAATAGTCCCGTTACTTTTTGCCAGAATATCATAGCCTTCAGCCGGTATCTCAATGTGATCCCCGTGACTCATCCACACCTGTGATTCGTTCACATTTTCAGGGAGCAACGGATTGGTTTGTTCGATCCGAACTTTGGCTTTACCATATTCTCGCCGGTCACTATGGCCGATTTTCCCGCCTTCAAAATGACTCAACCACTGCATTCCGTAACATATCCCCAATAATGGAATATCCAGATTTAAAATATTCGTATCTGGGTGTGGCGCATCCGGATCATCAATAGATGATGGACCGCCTGACAACACGATTGCTGCCGGACTTTTCTCCTGCAATTCTTGTGCAGTAATAGACGGAGGAAAAATCTCCGAAAATACGCCGAGTTCACGAATCCGGCGCGCGATTAACTGGGTGTACTGAGAGCCAAAATCTATAATCGCAACGGTTTGACTCACTTCTTCTCTTTCAATTGCATTTGTCCGTTTGAAAACAGTGACCAACTTCGTAATGAATCTAAAAATTGATAATGGGTTAAGTCATACTGTGCAGGTGTAACTGAAATGTATCCCTGCTGAACCAGGAGTTCGTCGGAGCCTTCTTCTTCATTAATCGTCATTCGTTCGCCAGACATCCAGTAGTAGGTTCGGTTCCTGGGATCGATCCGCCGATCAAATTTTTCATCGTAAAATGCTTTGCCTTGTTTGGTGACCCGCATTCCCTGAATTTTTTCCGGAGGAAGATTAGGCACATTCACATTTAATATCGTATTGTCCGGCAGCCCGTGCTCCAGGACTTCTTTAGTAAGAAGAGTTGCGGCTTTTCCTGCCGCGCGAAAATCCGGATCGTGATAGGTTGCCAGTGAGATTGCGATGCTGGGAATCCCAAGGATTGTCCCTTCGGTTGCGGCGGAAACGGTTCCGGAGTATATCACATTGATTCCGGTGTTACTGCCCAGATTAATCCCCGAAACAATAACATCAGGTTTTTTATCGAGAATCGCTTTGACGCCGATTTTTACGCAATCCGCGGGAGTACCGTTCACTGCGAAACCCACTAAATTTTCTTCAAGTGGCACTTCCATTACACGCAGCGGATCCGAAAGAGTAATTGCGTGTCCGGCAGCGCTTTTTTCGCTGTCCGGTGCCACGACCGCTACATCGCCGATCTCTAGCATACTTTTGTAGAGCGCTTCGATGCCCGGGGCATTTATACCATCATCATTTGTTACTAAAATAAAAGGTTTATTGCTCACTGATTGTACAAAACTCCAATATTTCTGTGATTTCTGTTTTTAAATTTTTCCGTTCGACTACCCGATCGACAAATCCTTTATCCAGCAGAAATTCTGCGCGCTGAAAGCCTTCTGGCAAATCCTGCCCGATGGTTTGTTTGATCACTCGCGGCCCGGCAAAACCGATTAATGCGCCGGGTTCTGCCAATATAAAATCACCAAGCATCGAGAAACTGGCAGTGACGCCGCCGGTAGTCGGATGGGTCAGGAGCGAAATAAACGGCAGACCTTCTTCGGCAAACTGGCTCAGTTTTGCGCTCGTTTTGGCCATCTGCATCAGCGAATACGCGCCTTCCATCATCCGAGCGCCACCGGAGGAGGAAATAATCATCAAAGGCATCTTTTCTTCCCGGGCACGATCGATTGCGCGGGCAATTTTTTCGCCAACCACTGATCCCATCGATCCTCCAATGAAAGAGAAATCCATCACTGCAAGCACTATTTTGTGCGAATTCAGTTGGCCGATTACGGTGCGAACAGCGTCTTCCATTCCCGTTTTTTGGCGTGCAGATTTCAGTTGATCGCTATATTTCTTGGACGCTTTGAAATCCAACGGATCAACCGATCGAAGGTTGGTATTAAATTCTTCAATCGATGACTCTTCCAGGAGCATTTCAATGTAGGTAACGCTATCAATACGAAAATGATAGCCACACTTGTAGCATACGTGAAGATTCTTGGCTAATTCTTTTTTATAGATGATCTCCTCGCAACCGTCACATTTTACCCAGAGATTATCCGGCACCTGTTTTTTTTCATTGGAAAGGAGACTCTTTTTTACGCGACGAAACCAGTCCACTAGTTTTCTCCCTCTTGCATCACGTGCAAAGCGTTTTGTACTGCGGCTTCCATTAAAATGGCATCCTCATCTTCGTAATAATTTAGTCGACGCCCAATATTGATAAAGCCGAAGCGTCTATAAAAAGATCGAGCATCGGTATTTGATTCCCGCACTTCAAGGCCCACCACGTTACAGAGGTGAGTGTCGCCATATTCAAGTGCTTGTCTGAGCAGCAAAGTTCCGATATTTTGACGGCGGGCACCGGGAGAAACAGCGATATTGCTAATGTGAATTTCTCCTTCTCCTTTAGTGTATCGAGGAATATACGATGCAATCAAATAACCTACAATATGTTGCTCCTGAATTGCAACCCACGATTGGGTAAACGGTTTTTGTGTTAAACAGACTTCAAATATCGTCCGCGTCCAGGCCTGAGAAAAACTTTTGGATTCTATTTCTAAGATAGCAGCCAAATCATCAGTTCTCATTTCACGTATTTGTACACGATTTTTGGATGTCTCCGCACTCTGAAGGTTATTATCAAGATCCATCGTACTCAATGTTATTGTAAAACACATATAATGAAGAGTCAGGAATTATTTAACGGATTTTGAAACTTCACCGCTTCGTATTTTTTTAAATAATCCGGTTCCGCCATGTATGAGTTTTCCACTTCATACCGTTGAGAAAATGCTTCTCCCAGCGATGCCACATGCCTGGCACGTACACCTTCAGTTTTGAGTACATTAAAGGTGGTTATCCGTTCCTGTGGCAACATATCAGCACGGTTTACCAGTAATGGGATTGATGTATCAAGTGAATTTTCAAGGTCGGTAAACTGTGCTCGCACCGGTGAATTCAGTGCAGTAATACCATCCCGGAGATTGTACACCGCAAAAAAGAAGAAATCACGATGCGAATGATGGAGCACCTGAACCTGCACTACCCGGTTTCGCACACTCCAGGCCGAAGCCGCAAGGGTAGGAATTGCCAATAATTTCGTGTGTTGCGCAAACAATAATCCCTTGGCAGTACTTAACCCGATTCGCAAACCCGTAAATGACCCCGGACCGATAGAGACAGCAATGGCATCCAGTTCATCAAGCGAAAACGGCAGAAACCTGAATTGTTGTTCAATCAATGGTGATAGCGTTTCAGCGTGCTTTCGCGGAATGGTCAGCGTGCTTTCGCTCAGCAATTGTTTATCTTCGGTGACGGCAACGCTACATACCTCGGTTGCGGTTTCTATTGCAAGGATGCGCATAATGATTCCCGTTCTTCAGTACATTCCATGCGGATTTCCCGTGAATCTGGTTCCTCAAATCGATGTGAAAACCACATTTTTATTGTCTCTCTCGGAAGTAAACCCTCAACCCGTTCTGCCCACTCAATAAGGACAATACCTTCTCCGTAAAAATATTCTTCATATCCCAGAGAATACAATTCACTCTCGTCGGAGAGACGATAACAATCAAAATGGTAAATCGGAATATCGTTCTGGTATTCATTGATCAGTGTAAACGTTGGACTTGTTACCGGCATCTGAACACCTCTTGCGCGACAAAATCCTTTGGTAAAAGTGGTTTTTCCGCTGGCAAGGTCGCCATACAGCGCAAAAAGATCGCCGGGTTGTGCCTGCAATGCAATTTGGGCAGCTATCGCCTGAGTCTCCTCAACGGCCCGGGAAATCCAGTGTCGTTCAACACTCATCAACTTCCCTTTGCCTCCAGAGTCACAACCGGAAGTACCATTTCTTCCAATGATATGCCACCGTGTTGAAACGTGTCGTAAAACTTCGTCCGGTATTTATTGAATTCTGTAGGATAGACGAAATAGCCGTCTTCTTTGGCCAACAGATACGTGGTATTTACCCCCCGGCTCGGCAACCTATAATCGCTGGGATCGGTGATTAAAAATGCCTGCCTCGAATCGCTCTTCAAATTTCTGCCGTATTTATATCTGATGCCGGTGGATGCTTCCCGATCCGCCTTGACCTTTGCCGGCGAGGTCACACGGATACTTCCGTGATCCGTGGTGAGCACAACCGTATAATCAGAATCGCTCAAAAGTTTTAGTACCTGAAAAATCCAGGAGTGCTCGAACCACGCACGAACGATGGTTCGGTATCCGGCTTCATTGGGAACCATTTCCTGCAAAAACTCGGACTCCGAACGCCGGTGTGCCAAAATATCGACAAAATTAATCACCAGAGATAGCATCGGAATATTCAACATCGACTTGACATTCTTCTCAACTGACCAGCCCTCTTCAGCGTCCAGTACCTTGATGTATTTTGAACTCCCGTTAAAATTGCTGCGTTGCTCAAGTTGGTTCGTCAACAACTGATGTTCCTGGCGGTTCATGCTCAGGTCATCGTCTTCGGCGGCTTTCCACAATTCGGGATGCTGCTGCTGTAGTTCATCCGGGAAAAGTCCGCTGAATATCGCGTTTCGGGAATACGGAGTAGCCGTTGGCAAAATTGAATAATAATATTCTTTGTTCACCCGATAATACGGATAAAGCATCGGTTCAATCGTCAGCCATTGATCGAGCCGCATACAGTCTATAACGACTAAAGCAACTTTTTTCCCCGCCTCTAATTTTGGCTGTATATAACGCGAAACCACATCGACGGAGAGTGGCGGACGGTTTTCCGCATCCTCGTGAATCCAATGGTAATAGTTTTGATCAATATATTTTCCGAATTCGGTGTTGGCTTCTTTTTTCTGGTCGGACAGTGTTTGATTCAATCCCAAATCGCGATGATCGTCAAATTCCACTTCCCACTGGGAGAGTCTGGTATGTAAATCGATCCACTCGTCGGCGTCCGGTCCGGACATCAACAATTGAGAGATACGATTGAATTCGTTGATATAACCACGTGAGGCCTGCTCGCCCGAAATTTTACTTTCTTCAAGGATTTTTTTGCACGCCAGCAGAATTTGACTGGGATTAACCGGTTTGGTGAGATAATCGGCAATTTTAGATCCGATGGCCTCTTCCATCAAAGACTCTTCCTCATTTTTCGTTATCATAATAACCGGCAATCCGGGCGCAATTTCCTTCAGTTCAGTAAGCGTTGCTAAACCATCCTGACCGGGCATCATCTCGTCAAGCAACACTAAGTCGTACTGTCTGGATTTGACTTCTTCAACTGCATCTGGTCCGTTACTTACACCTGTCACCTCGTAGCCCTTCTCTTCAAGGAACATCCGGTGCGGTTTCAACAGGTCAATTTCATCGTCAGCCCAAAGTATATGTGCACGGGGTTTATCCATGCGAAAGGTACCTCTTTTCTATTTTATTTTAGCTTTGGAATTTATGTACTCAATTTGTTTCAGTCAAACCCAACCTCGAAAATGTAATTCCCTCTCCAGCTAAACCACTTTTTGTTTTATAATGAGAAAGTACTTCCGCCAAACGGCTCGGGATTATTGCAGAGCAGCCTTTAAAATACGTTGCTATCTTTACCCATATCCTCTATGATTAATCTTAACGAGAAACATATTGTTCCGTTTAGCGTGGAATAAGAAAATTCTTGTATTCCAAAGAACAGGTCATACCACTGGAAATAACCTCGGTATTGTGCATGTGGTGGCATATTTCCAGAATAAAGAGGTAATAAATTGGAGACAATGATGAATATTTTATTGACCTACCCGGAATTTCCAGACACTTTTTGGAGTTTTAAACACGCACTTTCCTTTATCAAGAAAAAAGCAGCAAATCCACCGCTCGGTCTCATTACTTTTGCGGCAATGTTGCCCGAACACTGGAACCTGCGCCTTGTCGACACAAACATTGAACCGCTGACAGATGACGATCTCCGCTGGGCGGATTATGTTTGTTTGAGCGCTATGGCGGTTCAGCAACAATCCGTTGACCGCATTATTCAGCGCTGTCAACAGATCCAAACTCCGGTAATAGCAGGAGGCCCGCTTTTTACATGTGAGCCAGAACTTTTTCCTGGCATTGATCATTTGGTGCTGAATGAAGCCGAAGAAACGCTTCAACCGTTCCTGCGAGATCTGCAATCCGGAAATGCCAAACGCATCTATACGTCAGATGAGTTTCCAGATTTACAAACCACACCGATCCCTCGCTGGGATTTGTTGAAACTCGAACATTATGCGTCTATGAGTATTCAATATTCCCGCGGATGTCCCTATAATTGTGAATTCTGCAATGTCACGACTCTCCTGGGACATCGTCCACGCACCAAATCCGCATCACAAATTATAGCCGAACTTGATGCACTGTATGACGCGGGCTGGCGAGACAATATATTTTTCGTTGACGATAACCTGATCGGAAATCGGAAGGCACTGAAAACCGAATTGTTGCCGGCGCTGATCGATTGGCGCAAAGAGAATCCCCAGGCACAATTCTATACGGAAGCGTCCATAAATCTGGCAGATGATGAAACGCTACTCGAACAAATGACCCAGGCGGGATTCAACAAGGTGTTCATTGGAATTGAAACACCCGACGAACAAGGATTAGCCGAATGTAACAAAAAACAGAATAATAACCGTGATTTGGTGGCTGATATAAAAAAAATTCAGCGAGCCGGAATGCAGGTTCAGGGTGGCTTTATTGTCGGATTTGACTCAGACACGCCGTCAATTTTTCAGCGCCAGATCGATTTTATCCAGCAAAGCGGTATTGTCACAGCGATGGTCGGATTATTACAGGCGCTTCCGGGAACAAAATTATACACCCGATTACAAGAAGCGAACCGGTTGTTTGGCAAAAATTCCGGTGATAACGTTGACGGAACGACTAATATTATCCCAAAGATGGGGCTCGACACGCTGAGAGATGGCTACCAGGAGATGCTGAGCCAGATATACTCTCCAAAATATTACTATAAACGTATCCGAACATTTCTGCGAGAATACCAACCGTTACAAATCAAGTCACGGATCAAATTCCGGGATATTAAAGCATTTTTACTCTCGATATTCAAACTTGGCATCATTGGCAAAGAACGCCTGCAATACTGGAAATTAGTATTTTGGACACTGTTCCGGCGTCCCAAATCATTCCCGACTGCCATCGCCATGGCGATTTACGGATATCATTTTAGGAAAGTGACCGAGGCAAATGCGGTGTAAGAACAAAAACCAGCATTTCAGGCATATTAGAGGTATGATGGAATGGTATTTTGTGTGTTTGATTACTGGAAATCCAATCTAAAACCCTTCAAATAATTAGGGTAGCAGAGGTACATCATGGTGGGTGGGGGACAACAAGAAATCAAGAGGAAATAACCAAAAAGCAGGCACAAGTAAAGACACGCCAAGCCTGCTCCGATTTATCGGAGGCGTGTCTCTACCGACAATAATATCAATATGTTATGGTGTATTTTGTGAATTAGAAAATTCTTGAAATCATGAAAAAAATATTCTTTGAATCGATATTTTTCCACAGCCTCCATAGCGTGTCTCTATAGAGGAAAAATTGCTGAATTTCTCTTGTTGCCAAACTTTAACTTATACGGCAGAGCTTCGAGAAACTTTCTTTACTCATTTTGAAGTCATTCGATACACACCGTCCCAATCCTTTGGCGGCGGTGATTGTTGATATTCCTTTGATCGGTTCAGGTATAATTTTGAAGGGCCATCGTTCGGATCAATACTTAATGCTTCCTGAAACGATTGAATGGCGAAATCCCACTCTTGATTAAAATAGTGAGAAATGCCGGAATTATAAGGCTCCAACAAAGCAGGATCGCTGATTAGCGGCATGGTGTCCTGTTGCTTTCTGCCTAATAGTTCGTAAACCGTGACCGGCTCAGTTTTGCCCTTGACCACCAATTTATCGAGAAATCTGGTTTTAAAATGATCCTTCACTGCCTCGTAAGTACTGCTGCTGATCATCATGTACGTACCATAAATTTTATTCGCACCTTCAAGACGCGCTCCCAAATTCACGGCATCACCCATCACTGTATAATCAAAGACCTCTTTCGAGCCAAAATTCCCGAGCGCCATTAAACCACTGTTAATGCCAATCCTCGTTTGAATCGATGGCAATTTATTTTTTGCCCACTTTTGGCGTAATTTTTCAAGGCGGATCTGCATTTCAATGGCCGCATCACACGCTTTCAGAGCATGGTCATCCATTTGTAATGGCGCACCAAACTCCGCCATAATAGCATCACCTTCGTATTTATCGATAATGCCCTCGTACTCCAAAATAACATTAGTCATCTCTGACAAGTATTCGTTTAAGAATTCCACTAAAACTTCCGGATTCATCTTTTCAGATACGGTAGTAAAGCCTTCAATATCAGAGAATAATACTGTCAGGACACGGCGTTCACCTCCCAGCGATAACCGGTCGGGATCTTTCATTAATTCACCGATCACTTTCGGACTCAGAAAATGACCAAAGGCATCTTTCACCCAGCGTTTTTCCCGTTGCTCTGCAACAAACTGGTAAACGACGTTTGCGCCATAGGTTAAAATGACGCCAAGAACTGGCAAGATCACCGGAATATAGACAGATTTTCCATAAGCCGGTGGTGTAATCATTCCCGATAAGCCGATTGATTCTCCCAGGGATGATAACGCGTGAATTTGTCCAAATGTCCATTGGTATAATTTGCCAAAGCTCCAGAAATACTCCCGAAAGAATGCCCCAAAAGCCAAATCCACGTAAATCCAGGAGATGCCCAACGATATAATTCCACCCAGCAGAGGTTTGGCCGCTGTAATAACAATAGCAGTGAGCATCACCAGAATGATGAGAATGAATATAGTTGCCCAATCGCTGACAACCTTGATGTAATTATTATCCAGGATCATCTGGATGGCATTAGCGTGGGTTTCCATCCCCGGCATTAAATTTTGATATCCGGCAAAACTAAAGTAAGGGGTCTCTTTCACATCATGAAAATCGTCCAGTGAAACGCCAACCACGACGATTTTCCCCTGAAAGGGACTTTCTTCCTGCAACCCGAATTGGGCCATCATACCATCTTGAAAAAACAGTTCCATCCAGTTCGTATCTTCCTCGTGCACTTTGAGGTCGAATTCGCTGTCATCGAGTACATTGGATAAAGGATAGCGCAGAAATGTTCCCCAGGGACCAACTGTTGGTGGAGGTCCGCCATTTGAGGGCGGCCCATAAAAGTTGATCAGCATGAGTGCAGGATGATGGAAAGAACGGATGTGCAGTGGTCCGTAATTTACAAAACCATGTGATTGAGAAATCTGTGTGGAATCCGGAATATCGAGATAAGTTGCAGCCGCTTTTGGTGCCAGGGAAAGATACGCCTGGTCTTCATCCGAAAGATAATGAAAGATGATGTAGCGCCGGGAAAAACCGTCTAAATCTTTGCGTTCATTAATAAGCCCAATTTCGGGATGTGCATCCATAATCGTCGGGATCGGCTTTTGGACGTATTCCGGCGGTTGACGCGTTTTTTCGGTAACAAGTTTCGCCGCCAAAACGACATCGGTACCCTTCGTTCTCGCTTCCCGGATGCTGACAGCAAACAGTGAATCGCCCTCTAGTGATTTATTATCTTCGGTATCGAATTCGATATCGAAAACAATTGTTTTGGCTCCGGCGCGGGTCAAATTCCGAACTACCCGAGCCCACACTTCTCTGGGATACGGCCATTTGTAGGGAATTAACCGCCAGGATTCATCATCCAGATCAACTAATACAACATCCAGGCTGTCGTTTGTGAGTTTTGTATTACTGAGGATCCCGGTATATGGTCCACGCAGAACAAAGCGATAATCCATCGTCTTTAGTTCAAGCGTATCCAGGAGATGAAAAGAACGCAACAGCACAAGTACAAGTACAACCCCCACGCCAATACCAATACTGATCCCAAGTTGTGTCAGATTTTTTTTGGACATTCGGAAATCTTGCGGTTACTGCCTGTTAATGAACAGAGCGTTACCGGTTTCAATGGATCAAAATTGATAAGTGTATCGCAGCTGTAGGACGGAATCAGTATAGTTGCCCAGGGATGTACCGCTGGTAAACGCAAGCCGGCTATTTGCCGAGATTTGCTGATTTTCCAGAAACTGATACCGTACAGCAAGATCAATATCCGATTTTTGGAAGGTCACCATACCACTTGCATTGGTGTGCCGAATTGTGCTGCTCAGATACAGATTATTATTTAATAGTCGCATCGAACCCGAGGCGCCAATAATGGCAAACTGTGTTTTGGCCGATCCGGTTTTACTGTTGTTAAAATTGAAAAAGAGCCTGGTGAGCAGAGGAAAATCGTATTGGGTTCGCAGACCTAATGAAATAAGATTATTTGTGTTTTCCAGTCCTGCTCTGTTAAAGGCATCGGTCTTGCTCGAGCGGATAAAATTTACATCCAGTGTATGATTGAAACCAAGAAACGAGAGTCCCTGTGTAATACTGAGAGTACTTGAAAACGTATTATTGTCAATCCGATTATCAATATTTCCGCCCAGGGAATCCGGCCGCAATTGGAGAGATTCAATTCCATTACCTCGGGCATAATTATTTAAGGTGACATTCACGCTTGGGTAATTTTCACCGGGATAATATGAAACGCCCGCACTGAATGCAGACGTTGAAATCTGATAGGTGTTACTTCGGGTAAGCCCTTCGTCTTGATTTTGATAGGAGAGTGTGAGAAATAACTTGTTTTCCAGTAAGCGCACGCGATCAGAAATCTCAAGTCCGGCAATATCCTTTCGAATGTACGGATTGGTGAACGACGTATATTCTGGGCCCACGTATTTGTATTGAAAGGTGACAAAATTTTTGTAATAATTCAGGTTCAGTTTTGTCTGCCATGCCAAAGAAGTATAATCGCGCAGCCGCCACGGATGAAGTGAGATATTATAGTTCGTATCCACCGTTGCCGGGATGGGTAAGAGCGGTTGGACATTATTATTAATCACAAAAAATTTTTCAAACGTTTGAGGATTGATAGGCATATCAGAAACCAGAATCCGCGCCCGATCACCGCCAAATCTGAGCGTATCACCTTGTGAGAGCGCTCCGCCAAGAATATTTTCGTTTCTCCAGCTCACAGCTGCCTGAGATTCCCAAACGACACGGTGTTGATCAAACGCCAGCGTAAGATCTGTTCCAATTACCGCGTTGTCTTTGGGCTTGGCGCCTTCCCATAGAATCCGGTTATAATCATTATAGTTATTAAAAACCGACGTAGTATCATCCCGGGACGAAATAAATGAGAATCCGAGTTGAAAATGTTTGCCACTACCAAAACTTGGCCTGATAGCCAAAACCCGGCGCCCAAAAGTATAATTGCGCAAGAAAAGTGAATCACCGGTGACGCTTGTAGTATCATATCCTGGGATGCCGCGTTCAGATCTGCCGTATACAACCTGTAAGTTAAATGCGTTCAGAAACAGTTGGGCATCAATACCGCGTATTCTCTTTCCCCACATCCCTAATCTGGACAATCTGGGATACGAATCACCAATCTGCATTGTAAAATGAGAACTGCTTAATCCTATTGAATAGCGATTACGTGGTTGTTTGGAGGGATTTTCCTTAGAAGTTAAATAAACGTGACTGGTTATATTCACTGGGCCATAACTACCGCGGAATGACCCATTTAATTGATTGATGTTTTCCTTTTGGTCCCGGATTTGGTTTGAACTAGTGGCCACAGATAAACGACCACTGTATTGAAATTTGTTCTGCTTTTCAGCACCGGTTTCGCTCGTGGTAAAATTCCAAATTAACGGTTCATACTGCCGTCCGGCAGCATCGGTCAGCAGTAATCGAACCCCGTGAGTTCCACTGCGCAAGCCATCAGCACGATAGGTAACTAATTCCCTGGTAATTTCTGCTCTTTTTGTAATATTTACGCCATCTAAATAAATCTGAATACTATTCACATCCACATCTGGCACTGTAAATAAAGAGACGGCAAGCAGGATGTTATCTTTGGACAATACTGCTCCGGGGGCGGGAGATAGAATCAGCTCTTTGCTTTGTAACGTGTAGTCGTCCGCATATTTCTTTTCCCTGGAAACCTGATTTTCGGAATGAGATTGATACCCACCCGCTGGTTCGATAGTCACTGGATTCTCGTACGGATTCTCGGCGGGATATGTTATAGCGGTGCCGTCCGCCAACTTCGCAACTATTAAATAATTAATACCGGCTGGAGTACTGTATTGAGATGGTATCGTACCGTAATAATACCCATATCGAAATTCCATTGGAGTTTCAATAAACTCCGATTCATCAGCGGGACGGAATAGCAGAGAAACATCCGAAACATTTTGTCCCGTTCCCTCGACGACGGCTTCCAATTCGACTTCCTGGCCCATCACGTATTGGTGAGGTGGAGAATGGAGGATTTTTCCCTGAACAGGCATCGCCATACATAATGGAGTCATCCCAGGGATCCCACTAAAAAGAGCGACCAGAAGTGTAAGAGTCCAAATTTTATGCTTACTCATATCATCCCTGTATTGGCGCAATTCGGTGTTTCTTTAACCGTATTGAACGAGCTGAATCTTCAACGTTACTCTTCTTTATATTGAATTTCCAGTGTCTTCTTTTCTCCCTGTGAATTTTCGAACTCGATTTTTAACTCGTGTTCCTGGGATTCGGACATCATTTCACTTACACCGATTACCATTGCGTCAATACTACCGTCTTCTCGAAGTGCGCCTAGAGCAGAGATTTCTGATCCGGAGGTTGGCTTATTGCCTTCGTACAGAGTTTGATCCGATGTCCACAGCGTGGAGGGGACTGCGATGGAAGTATCTTCAGGTTGGGTAGTAATTTCTACATTCTCCAATGAATACCGACCCTGGGTTTCATCCATGGAATTAATTGTTCCCCGGACTCCAACAAGAACAAACTTCTGTAAGGAACCATCCGGTGAGGAAGTCGCTCCGTATCCTCCTGTCACAGAAACTGAATCACCGCTTACTTTATTATAGAAAACTACTGTCCCCGAATTCACTAATAGTTGATCAAACTGGGCCAGTATTTTTAGATAAAAGTCAGTACCCTTCACCGAGGCTACAGAGGTTGGAGTTGCAATAATAAATTTCCCGCGGCGTTGTTTCGCCACTTCCGCTTTCAGGTTTCCGCGATCCATTTCGATACGCTTTTGAATGGCACCTTCTTGCTGATTTACAGTTCCCTGCATTGTAATCTCGGAATTGGGACGCACTTTTAATTGACTTTTATCGTCAAGAAAAACCAGGACAAGATAACCTTTTTCACCCGTCTTCACCTTATCTTCAAGCTGAATCCGGGTCCCGGTTTGCACCGTGGTGGAGAATTTATCAGACTTTGCCCTTTTTAACAGGACCTCACCATCCACTTTGGTAGCAACAGCGACATTCTCCTGGGCAATAATTTGTACATTGAATAAAAATATTAACCCGAGTATTGAGAACCAGAACTTTTTCATATTATCCATAATGTCCCCCGAGAGTTACTCAGCAACCTGAACGTTGACCAAAGTATTCCGTCCATCTTCGAATGCCTGTGAGAGTCGAAGTAAACGCGTCATCTCTACGACTTCTCCGTCAATAGTAATTCCACCAGGATTTGCATTATATCCCGCTAACTTGCCACCAACATCAAAAAGTTTATTGTACTGTTCCTGGCCGAGGATGGATTCGAGTGCGGTCTTGACAGGATCACTTGCACCGACACCAACAGAAAATTGGTAGATTTCGCTCTCAATTGTCATAAGGACGCTGGTGGTGGTACAATATTTTTGTACTTCCCAAACATATTGATGTCCTTCCTGCAGATCACGTCCTCCTTTGCTGGGATCATACCGAAACTGATAACTGCCGGTACTCTTACTGACATATTCAAAATCTGCCGGATCATCGGGGTCAAGTTCGACAAATCCTCCATTGTCAGGATAAGGAAATACTGAAATATCATTTAGTGCCTCTTCAGGTGAACTATGTTGATCGGGATTATATTCACTGATCCGGATCCCAAACTTGCACTGCCGCGTTGCTCCTGTAGAATTCCATTTAAATAGCGGATAAATGGATGAGACATTGCCACCGTCCCGGGGATCAATCAGTTGAATCGTCGGGGTCGCTTCCAAAGAAACGCTTTCCTGATCGCCATCAATCAACTCACCGTCTGGCTGAAGAACATCGAATTTAAAATTGTAGGTACCGGCGGGTAACGTAGGTACCGAAAGTATTTGAGACATTAATTCATCACGATGTGTTCCAGAGAGAATATGCACATTTTGTGGAGAGGCGGTAATTTCAATGGGACCATTCGTTGACATAATAGTATGCGAGCCTTCTGACAAATTTCGATTCGAAAGCGTTATAGTTCCAATCAATGGAAACGGATCCGTTTTAACCCAAAATATTTGTTCGTCTTCCAACCCGAGTTCCGGTACATTTGCTATAAATTCAACCTCCACAGCAATTTCCGGTGGTTGCGCAGGTTCTGAATTCTCTGGACTAATGCGGTATTGAAAAAAGACAGGTGTTGTTTCAGCATTATTAATTAAATCTGATACATAAATAATGGAATATTCATCTGGAGATTGAAGCTTTTCAACATGCACTTGAGCCTGTACACCTGCAGCAAGGAGCACGAAAACTACTATCCACCATTTGTTTTGCAGGGACCGATACATACGGACCTCCTTTTTCTCACGAATCTTACGGTGCATTAGTAATTGTAGGCAAACCAATTACAGTAACTTGTGAGTTGGATCATATAACCTGCGATAGCTCGTATCACGTCACCGGGTTATAAAAAATCAAAATGTCGGAATCTGATGTGCAATATACTGTGGGTGGTAGTGTGAATCAACTTGATTTCATAGGAGATCGATCAATAAAAAAAGCCCGGCAAATGCCGGGCTTTTTAAAAGTATCCCGGCAACGTCCTACTCTTCCACTCCGTCTCCGGAGCAGTACCATCGGCGCTGGAGGGCTTTACTTCTCTGTTCGGAATGGGAAGAGGTGTTACCCCTCCGCTATCGTCACCGGAAAATTGTACTAAAAATTATTGGGAAAACAACCCTCTTATTATACCCGTCCTAGATTTATAAAAGAATAATGATTAAGCCTCACGGCTTATTAGTATCACTCAGCTTAATGCATTACTGCACTTACACTTGTGACCTATCAACCTTGTCGTCTACAAGGAGCCTTCAGGACTGACCGAAGTCAGTCAGGGAAATCTCATCTTGGGGTGGGTTTCGCGCTTATATGCTTTCAGCGCTTATCCCATCCAGACATAGCTACCCAGCAATGCCCCTGACGGGACAACTGGTGCACCAGAGGTCTGTCCACTTCGGTCCTCTCGTACTAGAAGCGGAACCCCTCAAATTTCCTGCGCCCACAGCGGATAGGGACCGAACTGTCTCACGACGTTCTAAACCCAGCTCGCGTGCCACTTTAATCGGCGAACAGCCGAACCCTTGGGACCTTCTCCAGCCCCAGGATG
>Ga0209918_1000084_pt1 | contig 70538 bp, 60 predicted proteins | sample SalPonD_shore_MG_FD_185712 | JGI IMG/M metagenome (GOLD analysis project Ga0209918, IMG submission 185712) | Salt pond soil microbial communities from South San Francisco under conditions of wetland restoration - Salt Pond MetaG... | ecosystem: Environmental > Aquatic > Marine > Intertidal zone...
CTGGAGGCGCTCGCCGCCGGCCATCGGCAACGGCGCGAGGAGCTGCGGGCACGGGAGAGCGAGCACCGCCGCGGGGGGTGGCCCACGGTCGCGCTGCTCGCGGCGGCGCTGCGGGAACAGCTGCGGAACGACGATATCGTCCTGAACGAGTCGATTACCAACTCCGGTCAGGTGTTCGGGCACCTCGAGCGAAGCCGTCCCGGGACCGTGTTGGGCAGTGGCGGCAGCTCGCTGGGCTGGCACGGCGGCGCGGCGCTCGGCGCCAAGCTGGCGGCTCCGGACCGGACGGTGGTGAGCATCGCCGGCGACGGCTCGTACATCTTCAGCGTTCCCAGCGCCACGCACTGGGTGGCGGCGCGCTACGGACTGGCCACCCTGACGATCGTACTCAACAACGGCGGCTGGAACGCCCCGCGCAAATCCACCCTCGCGATCCACCCGACGGGGGCCGCGGCGCGCGCGGGCGAGTTCTTCAATGAGCTGCGCCCCAGCGTGGACTACGTGGCGCTCGGCCGCGCTACCGGGATCAAGCACGCGCGCAGCGTGAGCGAGGCCGGCGACGTTGACGGCGCGGTCGCTGGCGCCCTCGCGGCGGTCCGCGAGGGCCGGCCCGCGTTGCTGGAGGTCCAGCTCGAGGGCGCAGCCACCCGACGCGTCTGATCCACGGCGGCGCCGTCGGTCGGACAAAAGCGCGCTGCCGCCGGGGGTCGAAACCCCCGTGCCGTGCCTCGCCGCAGGCTCGGGCCTGGCCCCGATACCGGCGCGTGCCGATGCGGCGTGCCTCGCGGCGACAGCAAGCCGGTCACCCTGCTGCTTTCGGGGCGCACACGCGCGGACCGGTATCGACGTGGTCCCAGGCTCGCGGTACCGCCGCGCAAGGGCACGCCGCCACCGGCCAGGATCCCACCGGCCGGAACCCCTGCGGCGTTCCCGGCGGCGCCTGTGGCAACGAACAGGAAGATGCTATAAGGTACCGTGCTCGCGCGCGGCGCGTCCGTTGACGGCACGAACCCGGGTGCGCGCCCGCCTGCCCGCAGACGCCTCCGGCGGCCAACTACCGGACCTCGGGACGATTCCTGATCCATGGCCAGACTGCGCATCGTCGACGACCTGGTCGCGTACTTCCGCCAAAAACGCCCGATTCGGGCGGGCTCTCTCGTAATCACCGTCTATGGCGACGCGATCGCCCCGCGCGGGGGCACGGTCTGGCTTGGCAGCCTGATCAAGGCGCTCGCGCCGTTCGGGCTGGGCCAGCGCCTCGTGCGCACCTCCGTCTACCGGCTTTCCAAGGACGGCTGGCTGGTGTCCCGACAGATCGGGCGTCGCAGTTATTACAGCCTCACCCGGTCCGGATGGCGCTCGTTCGAGAAGGCCTACCAGCGCGTCTACGCCGAGCCCCATCAGGACTGGGACGGCCAGTGGACGCTGATCATCACGACCGAGCTCGACAACGGGGAACGGGACGCCGCGCGCCGCGAGCTGACGGCCGTCGGATTCGGCCCGATCGCGCCCGGAGTGCTCGCCCACCCGGCGCCGTCCCCCGACATGCTTGCGGCAAGCCTGCAGGATCTGGATCTCCAGGGCGATCTGATCATCATGCACGCCCGCAACGACGGACTCGCCACGTCGCGACCGCTCAACCGCCTGGTCAGGGACGTTTGGAACCTGGACGAACTGTCGGGCGAATACGAGGCATTCCTGGAAACGTTCCGCCCGGTCTATGCCGCACTCGAGCGCGCCGGCACGCTCGACCCCGAACAGTGCTTCATCGTGCGCACGCTGCTGATCCACGAAGTGCGGCGGCTGATGCTGCGCGATCCCCAGCTTCCGGAAGACGTGCTCCCGTCGGACTGGGCCGGCTCCGCGGCCCGGCTGCTGACGCGCAACCTCTACCAGCTGACCTATGCCCTGGCGGAAACCCATCTCTCCTGCATCCTGCAGACCGCCGAGGGACCCCTTCCGGCGCCCGCGCCGTACTTCTACCGCCGATTCGGCGGTCTCGACTGACCCGGGCCGCGGGTCCGCAGCCGGTTCCGGGGTCCGGCGACCTGGCCGCGGTCGCTGCCGGCGCCTGCCCTGGATATGTATTACGATACAAGCCGGGACGCCGGGCATTATGCATTTGAATTGCGCGACCAAATCCCGCTGATGCAGGCAGGGATTGAGGAGCACGGGCCTGTAATGACACGATCTATTGACGCGGTTATCGTCTCTTGTATCATATTCAAGGCAACATCGGCCACGCCGGGCCAATGGCCGCGCGGCGGCGGGGGAGGAGATCGTCATGTACAGCCAGCTGGTGGACACGGGGACCAAGCGTCTGCTCGCAGAGCATGAACTGCCGGACGCGGAGCGGGAGTTCCAGCACAAACTGGATGCGGATGTCCGGGTCGAACCGAAGGACTGGATGCCCGACACCTACCGGCAGACCCTGATCCGCCAGATCGCCCAGCACGCCCATTCGGAAGTCGTGGGCATGCTCCCGGAGGGCAACTGGATCACCCGGGCCCCGAACCTGCGTCGCAAGCTGATCCTGCTGGCGAAGGTCCAGGACGAAGCCGGGCACGGGCTTTATCTGTACAGCGCCGCCGAAACCCTCGGTGTGTCCCGCGAAGACCTGGTGCAGCAGCTCCATGCGGGCAGGATGAAGTACTCCAGCATCTTCAATTACCCGACGCTGACCTGGGCGGACATCGGGGCCATCGGCTGGCTGGTCGACGGCGCGGCCGTCACCAACCAGATCCCGCTGTGCCGCTGTTCGTACGGCCCCTATGCCCGGGCGATGACCCGCATCTGCAAGGAGGAGAGCTTTCACCAGCGCCAGGGCTACGAGATCATGCTCGCGCTCAGCCGGGGCACCCAGGCCCAGAAGAGAATGGCCCAGGACGCCCTGAACCGCTGGTGGTGGCCCTCGCTGATGATGTTCGGCCCGCCCGACGCCGACTCGGTGCATACCCAGCAGTCGATGCGGTGGAAGATCAAGCGCCACACGAACGACGAACTGCGGCAACGCTTTGTCGATCAGACGGTTCCGCAGGGTGAGCACCTCGGCCTCAGCTTTCCCGATCCGGACCTGCGCTGGAACCCGGAGACCCGGCACTACGACTTCGGGGAGATCGACTGGTCCGAGTTCTGGGAAGTGGTCAAGGGCAACGGTCCCTGCAACCGCGAGCGCCTCCGCGCGCGGCGCCGGGCACACGAGGAAGGTACCTGGGTTCGGGAGGCGGCCGCGGCATATGCGCAAAAGCACTCCCGATCCGGCAGGAGGGTCGCACAATGACGGACTGGCCTCTTTGGGAAGTCTTCATCCGGAGCAAGCACGGGCTCGCGCACAAGCACGTGGGCAGCGTACACGCGGCAGACGCACGCATGGCCATCGAAAACGCGCGCGACGTCTACACCCGTCGCAACGAGGGCGTGAGCATCTGGGCGGTGCGGTCCGAGGACATCGCGTCCTCGTCGCCGGGCGAGAAGGACATCCTGTTCGAGCCCAGCAGCGACAAGATCTACCGGCATCCCACCTTCTACGAGGTGCCCGAGGATGTCGAAAACCTCTAGCCCGCATATCTCACCACCGTTCCTCGCGAGGGCGTCGAGGCGCCGGCCTGACGGGGCGCACGGACCGCAAGGCGGTGCCCGGCGTAGCGGACACTACGTCAAGCCGGCTGCAGGGAGTACGTCCCGTCAGGGCGAGCGCATCGGTGGCCGCAGCAGGAGGGTGGTGAGATATGCGGGCTAGCCAGACCTCCGCACCCGGCCGGTCCGAGGCGCTGTTCGAGCAGCTGCTCCGGATCGGTGACAACGCCTTGATCCTGGGCCACCGACTGTCGGAGTGGGTCGGTCATGCGCCGGCCCTGGAGGAGGAGCTCGCCACCGCCAACGTCGCGCTGGATCTCATCGGTCAGGCCCGGAACTGGCTCGCCTATGCCGGCGAAGTGGAAGGAAGGGGCCGCGACGAGGACGCGCTCGCGTTCCATCGCGACGTGCTCGATTTCCACAACGTTCTGCTGGTCGAGCAGCCGAACGGTCATTACGGAGACACGATCGCCCGGCAGTTCCTGTTCGATGCGTTCCATTTCCTCCAGCTGGAGGCGCTGGCGGCCGGCCGCGATGCCCGGATCGCCGAACTGGCCGCCAAGAGCGTCAAGGAGGTCGGATACCACCTTCGCCGAAGCGGCGAGTGGGTCGTTCGCCTCGGCGACGGAACCGAGCTCAGCCACGAGCGAATCCAGCACGCCATCGACGACGCGTGGATCTTCGTCGACGAACTGTTCACGGCGGACGCGGTCGACCGCGCGGTGCAGGAAGCCGGGGTCGGCCCGGACCCGGCCTCGCTGCGGCCACCCTGGGAGGCGCGTGTCCAGGCCGTGCTCACGGAGGCCGGTCTGGAGAGGCCCCGGGAGGGCCCGGTGCGCACCGGGGGCAAGCAGGGCACCCACAGCGAGCACCTGGGCTACCTGCTGGCCGAGATGCAGTTTCTACCGAGGGCCTATCCGGATGCCCGCTGGTAACGCGCAACCGCAGCGGCGACCGGATCCGCGGCGGATCGCGGCGTGGCTGGAATCGGTCACCGATCCCGAAATTCCGGTGTTGACGATCACCGACCTCGGCATCCTGCGGGACGTCCAGGTCCACGGCGACCGGGTCGAGGTGGTTATCACGCCGACCTACTCCGGGTGCCCCGCGATGCGGACCATCGAGCAGAGCATCCTCGCCGAGCTGGCCCGCCACGGCATCGACGACGTCCGGGTCCGCAACCAGCTGTCCCCCGCCTGGACCACCGACTGGCTCACCCCGCAGGGCCGGCGCAAGCTGCGCGAGTACGGCATCGCACCGCCGGCCGAGGCGACAGCCGACAAGAAGGCCCTGGCACGGGGCGTGGCGGTCGTCCGCTGCCCGCAGTGCGGCTCGACGCGCACGACCTGCCTGAGCGAATTCGGATCCACCGCCTGCAAGGCGCTGTACCGGTGCGACGAGTGCCTGGAGCCGTTCGACTATTTTAAGTGCCTGTAGCGGCACTTTCCCGATCCACGTACCGGTTCGGTCCCGCACGCCAGCGGCCCGGGATAGCCCCAACCGACAGGGAGCGACGATGTCCCGATTCCATGAACTTCGAATCGCCGACGTGACCCGGGAGACCCGCGACGCGGTTTCCCTTGCCTTTGAGGTTCCCGAGGCGCTGGGGGACGCGTTCCGGTTCCGCGCGGGGCAGCATCTGGCGCTGCGCACCCGGATCGACGGCGAGGAGGTCGTGCGCACGTATTCGATCTGCGTCGGGGAACCGACCGGTGAGCTCCGGGTGGCCGTCAAGCACCAGCCTGGCGGGCGCTTCTCGAGCTACGCGAATGAACGCCTCGCAGCCGGCCAGCTACTCGAAGTCATGGAGCCGATGGGACACTTCAACGCGGTCGTGGACCCGGCCCGTCCCCGGCATCACGTCGCTTTCGCCGCCGGCAGCGGTATCACGCCGATCATTTCCATTCTGGAGACGGTACTCGCACGCGAGCCGCACAGCCGCTTCACCCTGGTCTACGCGAACCGCAACACGGGCTCGATGATCTTCCGCGAACGCCTGGAGGACATCAAGAACCGTCACATGGAGCGGTTCAACCTGATCTCGATCATGAGTCGGGAGCAGCCCGAGATCGAACTGTTCCACGGCCGCATCGATGGCGCCAAGTGTGACGCCCTGTTGCAGCACTGGATCGATGCGGCGCAGATCGACGAATGCTATGTCTGCGGTCCCGAGCCCATGACGGAGGCGGTGCTGGGCTCGCTCCGGCAACATGGGGTCGCGCCGGCGCGCTTGCATCACGAGCTGTTCACTGTCCCCGGCGAGGCCCAGCGGCGCCAGCAGGCGCGGCGCGAGGCCACGGGCGTCGACCACTCCGCCACCCGGGTCACGGTCGTCGTCGATGGACGCCGCACCCGGTTCGAGCTCCCCAGGAACTCCGCCTCCATCCTGGAAGCGGGACTGGAGGCCGGTGCCGACCTCCCGTTCTCCTGCAAAGGGGGGGTGTGCGCGACCTGTCGCGCGAAGCTCATCTCGGGCGAAGTCGACATGGACGTCAACTACGCCCTGGAAGATTATGAGCTCGACGCCGGCTACGTCCTGACCTGCCAAAGCTTCCCGCTTTCCGCCGAGGTCGAGCTCAGCTACGACGACTGACCGGGTGCCGGCGGCGGCCGACGCCCCCCGCGTGCAACCGGGACACCGCGTTTGCCGGTTGCGACGCGGGGAAAGGCCTTGGCCGGACTTTCCCCGCAACCCCCTAGCGGTGGCGAAAATTCGGTGCGCGCTTCTCGATGAACGCGTTGGCCCCCTCCAGGTGGTCTTCGGTGGCGAAGGTCGCCTGGAACAGCCGGCTCTCGAAGCGTAACCCTTCGTGCAACGGCGCCTCGAACGCCCGGTTCACGGCCTCTTTTGCCATCATCACCGCCGGCAGCGAATGGCCCCCGATGATCCGTGCCGTTTCCATGGCTTCCGCCATCAGGGACTCGGCGGGGACGACGCGGCTGACCAGCCCGAGTCGTTCCGCTTCCGCGGCGTCGATCATCCGGCCCGTCAGGCACATCTCCATCGCCTTTGCCTTGCCGATCGCCCGCGGCAGTCGCTGCGTACCGCCGGCCCCCGGGATCACCCCGAGCTTGATCTCGGGCTGGCCGAAGCGCGCGTTGTCGGCGGCGAGGATGATGTCGCAACTCATGGCAAGCTCGCAGCCGCCCCCGAGCGCGTAGCCGGCCACCGCGGCAATCGTGGGTTTGCGCGCATCGCCTACGGCCTTCCAGCCCTTCCCGCCGGGGAAGTCCCGACGGTAGACGCCGGGAAAGTCCTGTTCCGTGAATTCCTTGATATCGGCCCCCGCGGCGAAGGCTTTCTCCCCGCCCGTGATGACGATCACACCCACCCCGTCATCGGCCTCCAGGGCCTCCACGGCATCCCCCAGGTCGTCCATGAAAGCCTGGCTCAAGGCGTTGAGAGACTTCGGCCGATTCATGGTGACGATCCCGACCCGTCCGTCGGTCGCTACCAGAACGTTTTCCTGGCTCATGGTGCTTGCTCCTCTTTGATGGTTCGCGTTTGGACACCCGGCGACCGGCGCGGACCGGGCTGGCAACCGCCCCTCCGCTGCCCGGAGGGCGCCGGCAACGGGCGCCCATGCAGGTGAACGATTCGATACCGCGTTGTCAACCGGGTCTGCCTCAACTGTTTCGCTTTATCTGCCACCCGCGGCCCGCATCGAACCCGGGCAGGATCGATTGGTATTTCGTAACTTATTAATGTCCAGAATATTTTAAGAGATGCTTCCGGTCCGGCCCCGGGGCCGTGGGCGGGCGGTCGGTTTTGATACATCAGCCGCACCTTCCAATGACAGCGTTGCATCCCGTTCATCGGATGCGGTAGCTTTGGCCTTGGTCTTAGGCAAAATATAACCACACGGTACCGGCCGAGTGGAACCGGAGGAGGAACGCCACGCGCCGGTCGCGGGCGTCCCGCAGGCGCAACGCCCTGAACAGACGAACAGGTCCGTCCGCCGGGGCGGGAAGCGAGGTTTGCCCTGCGGCTCGCCAACGGTCCGTCACGTCCGGTCACCAGGCGGGCGCGTCCGGCGCCGTGCGGATGCAGTCTTTCACGAACAGGGGTTTCCGCCAATGGCCTACGAGCACATCGAACTGGACATCTCGGCAGGCGTCGCCCGCTTGACCCTCAACCGACCCGGGAATCTGAACAGCTTCAATGGCCAGATGCACGAGGAGCTGCGTGAGGCGCTCGGCCGGGTCGACCGGGACGAGGCCGCCCGCTGCCTGCTGCTGACCGGAGCCGGGCGCGGATTCTGCGCCGGCCAGGACCTGTCGGACCCCGGCGTGCAGCCGGGCGATCAGGCCCCGGACCTCGGCGAGTCCATCGAAAGGAACTACAACCCGCTGATCCGGGGGATCAAGGCGCTGCAACAGCCCGTGGTTTGCGCGGTCAACGGGGTCGCCGCCGGTGCCGGAGCGAACCTGGCACTGGCCTGCGACATCGTGCTGGCAGCGCGTTCGGCCTCGTTCATCCAGGCGTTTTGCCGCATTGGTTTGGTTCCCGATTCCGGCGGGACCTGGCACTTGCCGCGCCTGGTCGGCCATGCCCGGGCCACGGCCCTGGCGATGCTGGGGGAGAAGGTCTCCGCGGAGCAGGCCGAACGCTGGGGTATGATCTGGAAATGCGTGGACGACGACGCCCTCGCCAGCGAAGCGACGCGGCTGGCCCGCCACCTCGCAAGCCAGCCGACGCGCGGGCTGGCGCTGATCAAGCAGGCACTGCAGGCATCGTGGAACAACCCGCTGGAGGCCCAGCTCGATCTCGAACGTGACCTCCAGCGAATCGCGGGCCGCACGCACGACTACCGGGAGGGGGTCGCCGCCTTCGTGGAAAAGCGCGAGCCCCGGTTTCGCGGTGATTGAGCTTGTGCCTGAGGCGGATGCGATGACCTCGCCGGCCGCCGCCACCACGCCACGTCAATGGCGCCGCGGGAGCCAGGTTCATGAGTGACGCCGAACGACCAATCGATCCCGGTGCGCTGCAGCGGATCGCGGACGCCTGTGCCAAGGCAATGTGGGCGGACGACAAGGCATCGCAGGCGCTGGGCATGCAACTGCAGGAAACGCGGCCCGGCTATGCCCGGATCTCGATGCGGGTCCGCGAGGACATGGTCAACGGGCACGACCTCTGCCACGGCGGCTTCATCTTCACCCTGGCCGACTCGGCGTTCGCCGTGGCCTGCAACTACAAGAATTACGTGACCGTGGCCTCCGGCGGGAACATCGACTTCATCACGCCGGCACTGCTGGGACAGACCCTGGAAGCCGTCTGCCAGGAACGGACCCGCGCCGGCCGTACGGGCGTCTACGACGCCGAGGTGCACGATCAGGAGGGGCGACTGGTCGCCGTGTTCCGCGGCAGGTCCTATCAGACGCGGAACCGGATCGTACCGGAGCTGGAGACACTGGATTGACAACCCCGGCCCGCGCCCGCCGCGGGCCGGCAGCGACACGGCCACCGGGACGCACGCACGCCCGGGGTGTCAAGCCCGGTTTGCGACCGGGCGGGGATTGGCGGTGACGCCGTTGCGGCGGCGGCCGCCCGGAAAAGTGCAGACGTGGCGGCCGGGGGCGACTCCGGATGCCTGCGCGCTGGGGGAGACCAGACATGATGAGCCCAGACGTACCGACCCGGGCGTTGCTCGACCCGGTCGAGACCTGCTCGCGGGACGAATTGCAGCATATCCAGATCGAGCGCCTGCGGTGGTCCCTGAACCACGCCTATCGCAACGTTCCTTTCTACCGGCGCAAGTTCGACCAGGCGGGGGTGCATCCGGGCGACCTCGATACCCTGGAGGATCTCGCGCGCTTCCCGTTCACGATGAAGAACGACCTGCGCGACAACTACCCGTTCGGCATGCTCGGGATTCCGCTGCGCGAGGTCGTTCGCATCCACGCCTCCAGCGGCACCACCGGGCGCGCCACCGTGGTCGCTTACAGCCAGAATGACATCGATACCTGGGCGAATGTCATGGCCCGCTGCATCCGCGCGGCCGGCGGCGGACCCAACGACGTGGTGCACCAGGCCTTCGGCTACGGACTGTTCACCGGGGGACTCGGCGTTCATTACGGCGCGGAGCGGCTGGGTTGCACGGTGATCCCCATGTCCGGCGGGCAGACCGAGAGACAGGTGCAACTCATCCGGGATTTCCAGCCCACGATCATCACGGTGACGCCGTCCTACGTGCTCAACATCGCCGACGAGATGGTGCGCCAGGGCATGGACCCGCGGGAGACGTCGCTGCGGATCGGGATTTTCGGCGCCGAGCCGTGGACCGATGCCATGCGCAGCGAGATCGAGGAACGCCTCGATATCGATGCGGTGGACATCTATGGACTCTCCGAGGTGATCGGACCCGGGGTCGGACAGGAGTGCATCGAAACCAAGGATGGCCTCACGCTGTGGGAGGACCTGTTCTACCCCGAGATCATCGATCCGACTACCGGCGAGGTGCTGCCCGATGGTGAAGAGGGCGAACTGGTGTTCACCGGCCTCACCAAGGAGGCGCTGCCGATCATCCGTTACCGGACGCGCGATCTCACCCGGCTGCTGCCCGGCACGGCCCGCACGATGCGGCGCATGGCGCGCATCACGGGGCGTTCCGACGACATGCTGATCGTCCGCGGCGTCAATGTCTTTCCCAGCCAGATCGAAGAGCGGATCTGCAGCCAGGGGCAACTGGCACCGCACTACCAGATCGAGCTGGGCCGCGACGGGCATCTGGACCGTATGACGGTGCTCGCCGAGCCGAGGCCCGAGCTTGGCGATCTCGGAGAGCAGGAACGCCAGGCGCTTGCCGATGACCTGCGCCACCACATCAAGTCGTACATCGGGATTACCGTGGTCGTGAAGGTCCTGCCGAGTGGCTCGGTCGAGCGCTCCCAGGGCAAGGCCAAGCGCGTGGTCGACAACCGCAAGGCGTAAGCGCTGTCAGGCAGGGTTCCCCGAGGCCGTCCGCGACGACCCGGGAAGGCCGCGTCCAGGGCCGCGCGTACCTCCCGGAGGTATCCCGGCATCTCCGGGATCGGCAGGTTCACATCGAACATCATCGGATCGAACGCGAGGAAGGCGTCCACGGCCTCGCGGACCGCCCAGATCGCAGCGCGCTCGCTGTGGTCGGGGGCAAGCGGGCCGCGGGCGGTGTTTGCGGCCCAGGCCGGCGGTGACGTTACCGGCCTCCGGGCGGCCGGAGGTGACCGCGTCGCGATCTAGATCGGCCGGTAAACCACCGTATGCCCGTTGTTCAGCTTCGAGCGCAATCCCAGCCAGCGCCCCTTGTCGTTGTACCAGAGCTGGGTCGGGCCGTCGGCGGTCTGGAGCCGGTAGCTGGTAGCCCGGGTGCCGGGATCCCAGGGCAGGGGCTTGCGCCCGAGGCGGGCGAGGGAGACCTTCTTGAGCTTGCCCGTCTCGCTGTCGAGCAGGCGCTGCGCGCGCAGCAGCCCCGGGTTCCAGTAGGCGAAGGTGTGCACGCAGGCCTGGTCGAGCGTGTCCTCGCTGCCGTTGACGGTGAGCGCCAGGCCGCTGGCGTCGGCCGTGCCCCGGATCCGGTAGCGGTCGCCGTTGTCGTCGGTGCGTGACCGGATCGCGCGCAGGCAGCCGCCGCGCCAGTGCTCCACGGCCGTCTGGTGGAAACGGTAGGCGGTGAGGAACAGCAACCGGACCTTGATCCTGGCCACCGTCGACATCTCGTAGCCGGCGCCGTCCCGGCTGAAGTGAAAGCTCTGGGTGCCGATGGGTCTTCCATCCACCAGAACGCGGAAGTCGTAATCCTGTCGGGGAGCGGCTCCGGCGCCGGACGCGCAAACCAGGAGCGCGGCGGCGGCCGACGCCGCGATGCACGAGCGAATTCTCATGGGCGCCTCCGTCCGCGCTGGCGCGGCGGGCCCGAAGCTACGTGGCGGTCCGCTGCGGCAGCCGCAGGTCTGCCGCCCCCGGTCCGGGACGGCGTGCTCCGCGCGAAGACTATCAACCGCGACCGGCGACCGCCAGCCCGAACGCACGACCCGCCGCCCGGCGGTCGCGGAAACCGGACGAGGCGACAAGGCTCGAGGCCGGCTCAGTCCTCGAACTCCTCCGCATCGAGGTTGTACGACCCGTCCTCGTCGTGGGTCTCCTTGCCGCTGACGGGCGGGTTGAAGACACAAGCGACCTTCATTTCCTTGTTGGCATGGACGATATGCCGGTCGTGCTGATCAAGGACGTAGAGAGACCCGGGCTTGAGCTCGTGGGTTTCGCCGGTGCCGAGATCCTTGATCCAGCCCTCCCCGGAAATGACGTAGACAGCCTCAAAGTGGTTCTTGTACCAGAACTGGTTGTCCACACCCTCGTACAGCGTCGTGATATGGAACGAGAAACCGACGCCGTCCTTCTTGAGCAGCAGACGGGAGCTGTCCCATCCCTCGCTGCCGACATTGCGATGCTCGTCGGCGTACTCCAGCGTGCGTATCAGCATGCGGTTCTCCTTTGCCTGGATGTTCAGGAGCGGGCGGAAGATGTCGGCGCGCCCGCCCCGCATCGCGGCGACGGGGTCGCCGGATCTCAGGTAAGCCGGGCGGGCAAACCATACCGGGACCCGTGATCCTATCAAGTCACGTGATGATTTTCAGGCAGAGCGTGGCGGCGCCGGGGCGCCGCGACGGCCGGCGGCCCGCGGGGCCCTGTCTCCAGGACCCCGGAGTCCCGCGCCCCGGGGAGCGCGGTACCGCCATTGCCGCCGTCACTCCAACGTGAACTGGTAGTTCAGACCGATGGTGAAGTTGTCATTGCTGATGTGGTCGCCGTCCTGGTGCATCCACTGCGCCTGCAGCGCCAGGACCGGGCTTACCTTGAACTGCGCCCCCACCCCGATGCGGGCGCTCACCTCGCTGCCGCCCAGGTCACCGGTGGCGCTGAGGTTGCCCATCCCGAGCTTCACGTAGGGAAGGAAATCATGCCGGTGGCCCAGCGGGATCCCGCCCATCAGGTCGACGCCCACCTGGCTGGAGCCGTAACGCACGCCGTAGTTGTGATCGCCCTTGCCGTTGAAGTTCGCGAAGACGTCGCCCCCGAGGATCAGCGGCGATACGGCTCCCTTGAGTGGCAGCGCGGCGTTGTAGCCGCCGAGCACGCCTCCGGTCAGTGAGCTTTGCGTGTCCAGGCCCGCGGCGCTGGACTGGTTGATCCCGATCTGCGCTCCCACGTATGGACCAACCCACTGCCCGTGTCGGGTTTCCAGGCGTGGGGCGTTGCCGGCGGCCAGGGCCGCCGCCGGCGCGAGGATCAGCATGCCGCCTGCCACGAGCGTAGCGATTGCTTTCATTCCCGTTGAACCTCCAGGTTGTACGCCGCCACTCCCGGCGACGCGGTATCCAGGCGAACCGGGTCGGCACGTGCTATCCGTGCCGGACGGCCCCGGCTGTCGCGACTCGCCCCGAGCAAGGGGGCGACGCTTTCCACGTCATTCACGCTCGCGCAGCGGGGTTGGTTCCATCCGCGCCCCGCGACACGCGCGGCCCGGGTTTTCCGTTTTGCGCTCCAGGTATTGGGGGAGAAGGCTCAGGCGCCCGTTCGCAACGGGTGCCTCGACCGACCCTGCGCTGGCCGGGCAAGACACGATGCCCGGCGCCGCAGGCCGGATCCCCAATCGACTTGATACAGATCAAATCCGTACGGCGACCGGCACCCGATACCGGCCAGCCCACGCCGGAGCCGGGCTATAATTCGATATAGAGGGGGCACCTTCACCGGCGGAGGTGACCGCAATGATTATCCATCCACGAAGCCGGTTCGCCGCCCTCGCCCTTGTCTCATTCGGTGCGCTCGCGGCGGCCTCCTGCAGCTCGGGCTCGCAACACCAGGTCAGCTTCCACGACGACGTGCAGCCGATCCTGCAGAAGCACTGTGTGAGCTGTCATCACCCCGGCGGCCTAGGCTACCAGAGGAGCGGAGTGGATCTGCGTACCTACCAGGGTGTGATGAAGGGGACCAAGTATGGTTCCGTGGTGGTCCCGGGCCACGCGTTTACCAGCAACCTGGTGGTCCTGGTCGAGGGCCGTGCCGATCCCAGTATCCGCATGCCCTACCACAGACGCCCGCTCGACCAGGACGACATCGACACCATCCGCGAGTGGATCAACCAGGGGGCAAACGACAACTGACGCGGCGGCGACTTCCGGCCCAGGCCGCGCCTGCCGCGTCAGTCCACGTGCGCCGGCGCCTCCGGCAGCTGCAGCAGCCGTTCCGGCTGGCTCGCGTCCGCCTCCGTCTTGAGGTACTTGCCCGTCTCCGCCTCGGCGACGACCACTTTCAGTGGCTGCTCGCCGTGGATCACGAAGAACTCGCAGTGGCCAAGCTCGATCGCGTTGACCGCGTCCCGCTGCTCCAGGCTCCAGTCGTCGCCCGCGGGGTTCAGTCCGCCCACGGCGACGATGCGCTGGCCCGGGTCCGTATGCCTGCGTTTTCGCACGAAGCTGATCTGGGCGGTTATCGTCATGCGCCCTCCTCTGCCAGCCTTCGCCCTGCCGGCCGCTCGCCGCCGTCACCGCGCGGAAAACGCGTTCTCCCGGTCGGCGCCGGCCCATTCGAGCAGGCCGTCGGCCTCAATCACGCGCACCCCGGAATCCCCTGACGCGTCGCGCAGGATAATGTAGGGCGGGGCCCCACACAGGTCCCGCAGCGCGAGCGCCAACGTTCCGATCACCGGGCTCGGCGGATCGGGCATCACCAGCGCAACCGGACCATCTTGACCCGGTCCGGCGCCGGCATGCCGTAGAGCCTTGCGCAGCATCCGCGCGTGCCGGTCAGCCGTCGCCGGCGCAGCGCCGGCCTCGTCGGACACTGGACGCATCAGGCTCACCCTGCGCTGCTCGATGCCCGCACGCGGGGATCCGTGCACCCCGCCGAGCACCCGGCCGAGCCGGATCAGCTCCGCCCCGGTCAGGGGGCGATCGGTGTAATACAGGTGCACGCGCGTAGCAACTCCCCTTGGCGCTTTCCCGACGGCCTTGAACCCTCCGCCGGAGAATGCCGAACATTTCCATTGACCCGATTACACAGTGTAGTTGCCGGCCGCAATCTTGCTCCCCCCCATTCGGGGGACGCTTGCACCGTTTTGGAGGGTCGCCCGGCCACGGCGCGAACCGGTAGACTGCATGGGCAATCGCCGCAAGCGAGCCCACCATGAGCGAGCAGACCAGCGTGGATCAGCCTTCCCGGGAGGCGGCCGGAGAAAGTCGCCGGGCGCTCCGTGGCGGACGGACGATCGAATACTTCGTGCGCGGCGAGGGCCCCCCGATCGTGCTCGCGGCCAGTCTCGGGCGCGAGGCGAGCGACTTCAACGAGCTTGCCGGCGCCCTGAATGCCGCGGGCTTCCGCACGCTCGCCGTGCAGGCCCCCGGCATCGGCGTGACCGACCCCGTGACGGGCCAACTCACCCTGGATACGCTCGCGCAAGACGTGCTGGCGGTGGTCGAGGCCGATGCCGCAGCGGGCGCCCGGCACGTGCGCCTCGGCGTCGGACACGCCTTCGGCAACCGCCTGATCCGGACGGCCACGTCCCTCCGGCCAGACCTTATCCCGGCCGTCGCCCTGCTCGCCGCGGGCGGCCAGCGGCCGATTCCGGAACGGGCTGCCCGCGCCCTGGCGGGCTGCTTCGAACCCGGCGTGGCCCGCGCGCGGCACCTCGAGAACGTCCGCTACGCCTTCTTCGCCGACGGCAATCCCGTGCCGGAACACTGGCGCCGAGGCTGGCACCGCATGGCCGCGCGGATCCAGAGAGCTGCCGTGGCGAACACCGGCGATACCGCCTGGCAGCGGGGCGGCACGGGACCGATGCTGGTCGTGCAGGCGAGCGATGACCGCATCGCGCCGAAGGCCGACACCGCCGACCTGTTGCAGGCTCGCTTTCCCGAACGCGTACGGGTCGAGGTCGTCGGCCCGGCCGGCCATGCGCTGCTCCCCGAGCAGCCGGAAGCGGTGGCACGGGCCCTGATCAGCTTTCTCGACTCGTGCCGCTGTTATCCTTGAAACGCTGATACCTGAAACCCGCGCTGCCCGCCCCCGTATCTTGTGGTTCTTCCTACTTAAGGCTTAACACTTAAAGCTTAGAGCTCTCCCGAAGGGAGCCCGGCCCTTGAAACCGTTCCACCCGCCTCTATATCGCGAAGCACCGAGCAACGACTGCACTCACGGTCACGGATGAAGGAGGTGCATGCGATGGAGATGACCACCTATCGTCCCGACGGCTTCTGCTCGGACATGTTCGACCGGATCAACCGGGTGCTCGGCCTGGATCCGCTGGCCACGGCCCGCGACGCATCGACCGTGGAGACCAGCGACTGGACCGAACGCGCCGGCGACCGTCGGGAGTCCTTTCGGCCCGGGGCGTCGGCCGACGACCGAGCGTCCGGCACAGCCCCTTGAGTCCGGTCAATTCGACCCTACACAAAGAGGCGGAAGCTGGTCCCGGGCGTCGCGCGGTACGCCGGGCGACGCGGGTTTCAACGGGGAGGTCTCACTCCATGGAAGAGCACCGGAACATCGCGGTCATCGGGCTGGACGAGTTCAACCGGCAGATGCTCCGCTCGGTTCGCGGCAGCGGCACCTACGAGTTCCACGGGATCATCCCGTACCAGCAGATCGTCAATCCCGAGTCCTACCCGATCGAGGAATTCCTGCACACCGCGCGCCGGGAGCTCTCGGAGATCGACGGCCGGGTGGACGCGATCATCGGCCACTGGGACTTTCCCACCACCAGCCTGCTGCCGATCCTGCAGGGCGAGCTGGGCCTGCGCGGCCCGAGCCTGGAATCGGCCCTGATGTGCGAGAACAAGTACGGCACCCGCCTGGCCGAGTACGAGGCCACGCCGGACCTGACGCCGCCGTTCGCCCTGCTGGACCCGAACGACGACGCCGTGCTTGACGACCCGCCGCTGCCGTACCCGTTCTGGCTCAAGCCGGTGGTCGCCTTTTCCAGCACGCTCGGCTTCCAGATCGATGACCGCGACGATCTGCACCGGGCGCTGGAACAGATCCGGGCAGGAATCGGAAAGTTCGCCGAGCCCTTCGACACGCTGATGAAACATGCCCGTCTGGGCGGCCGGCGCGCGCTGCTCGGAGGCGGCTTCTGCATCGCCGAGGGACTCATCGGCGGCCGCGGCTGCACCGTCGAGGGCTACGTGCTCGACGGCGAGGTGCGCTCCTACGCGATCATCGATTCCCTGCGAGGCTCCAACGCCGTCAGCTTCGTCGGCTATCATTACCCGTCCGACCTGCCGCCGCAGGTGCAGGACCGCATGATCGAGGGCAGCGGGCGCATCGTCCGGCATCTCGGCCTCGACAACACGCCGTTCAACGTCGAGTTCTTCTGGGACGAGGACAGCGACGACGTCAAGCTGCTCGAGATCAACCCGCGCATCTCCAAGTCGCATTCGCCGCTGTTCTACCTCGTGGACGGGGCTTCGCACCACGAGGTGGCGATCGACGTGGCGCTGGGCCGGCACCCGGACTTCCCCCGCGGCGAGGGGCACTACCGCCAGGCGGCAAAGTTCATGCCCCGCTCCTACGGCGCCGCCCGGGTCACCCGCGTGCCGGGGCCGGAGGACGTGGAGCGCCTGCAGGAGGCGTTCCCCGACGCCATGTTCAGCTGCCACGTCTCCGAGGGCATGGAGCTGGCGGAGCTGCCGAACCAGGACAGCTACAGCTTCGAGCTGGGCGACCTGTTCCTGGGCGGGAACAGCCGGGAGGAGCTCGCGGAGAACTTCCGCGAGGCCATGGCGATCCTGGGCTTCCGCTTCTCCCGCGAGGTCGAGACGAACTACGATTGAGGCGCTTCCGGACCAAGGGGTCGCGCAGATGGCAGCACGCGAGGAGCAAGAGACCGACTTCCGGGTCATCGAGCACACCATGATCCCGGTACCGGACGGGGCGCGCCTGGCCGCGCGCATCTGGCTGCCCCGGGACGCGGAGGAACACCCGGTCCCGGCGATCCTCGAGTACGTCCCCTATCGCAAACGCGACTTCACCCGCGCCCGCGACGAGAGCATGCATCCGTTCTTCGCCGCCCGCGGCTACGCCTGCGTGCGCGTCGACCTGCGCGGCAGCGGGGAGTCGGACGGCATCCTCGAGGACGAGTACCTGCCTCGGGAGCTCAAGGATGGCGTGGCGGTCATCGAGTGGCTCGCCGAGCAGCCCTGGTGCGACGGCAACGTGGGCATCATCGGCATCTCCTGGGGCGGCTTCAACGGCTTGCAGATCGCGGCCCTGCAGCCGAGCGCGCTCAAGGCCGTGGTCACTGTCTCGTCCACCGACGACCGCTACGCCGATGACGTCCACTACATGGGCGGCTGCATGCTCGGCGACAACCTCTCCTGGGCATCGGTGATGTTCGCCTTCAACTCGCTGCCGCCGGACCCGGCACTGGTGGGCGAGTCCTGGCGCGAGATGTGGCTGCACCGGCTGGAGAACAACGGGCCGTGGCTGAAGACCTGGCTGGAACATCAGACCCGGGACCAATACTGGCGCCACGGCTCGGTCTGCGAGGACTACTCGGCGATCCGCTGCCCGGTGATGGCCGTCAGCGGCTGGGCCGACGGCTACACCAACAGCGTGTTCCGGCTGCTGGAGAACCTCGACGTGCCGCGGATGGGGCTGGTGGGTCCCTGGAGCCACAAGTACCCGCACCAGGGCGTGCCCGGTCCGGCGATCGACTACCACTACGAGCTGCTGCGCTGGTGGGACCGCTGGCTCAAGGGGCGCGACACGGGCGTCGACCGCGAGCCCGTGCTGCGCGCCTGGGTGCAGGAGGGCGTGCAGCCCTCCGCGCGGCACCGCTACCGGCCGGGGCGCTGGATCGCCGAGCCGGAGTGGCCCTCGGCCCGGGTCGAGATGCGCGCGCTCCAGCTCGAGCCGGGTCGCCTGAGCCATGAGGGGGAGGCCCGCGAGCCGGCCGAGCTGAGCGTGCAGTCGCCCCTGAGCGTGGGCTTCTTCGCCGGCAAGTGGTGCTCCTACGCCGCCGGCCCCGACCAGCCCCACGACCAGCGCGAGGACGACGGCGGCGCGCTGGTCTTCGATACCGAGCCGCTGCGCGAGCGCCTGGAGGTGCTCGGCGCGCCGCAGGTGGAGCTGGAGCTCTCGTGCAACCGCCCCACGGGCATGGTCGCCGTGCGCCTGTCGGACGTCGACGAGGCCGGCCGCGCCACCCGCTGCAGCTACAGCGTGTTCAACCTGACCCACTACCGCGACCACGGGACCCCCGAGCACCTGGTCCCGGGGCGGCGCTACCGCGTGCGCATGACGCTCAACGACATGGGCCACGTGTTCGCGCCCGGCCACTGCCTGCGCCTGAGCGTGTCGACCTCCTACTGGCCGCTGGTCTGGCCGCCGCAGCAGCCGACCCGGGTGACCCTGCACACCGCCGGCTGCCGCCTGCACGTACCGGCCCGCCGGCCGCGCCCGGAGGACCGGGAGGTCCGCCTCGACCCGCCGCGCGAGCTGGCCGCCACGCGCATCCGGCAGATCGAGCCGCCCGAGCACCGCTGGGTGGTGCACCGCGACCTGGCCACCGACGAGTCCACGCTGGAGGTGATCAAGAACGAGGGCCGCTACCGGATCCAGGACATCGACCTCGAGATCACCGACGACACGCGCGAGTGGTACAGCTACAACACGGGCGACTTCAGCTCCCCGAGGGGCGAGGTGCTGGCCGTGCGTCGCCTGACCCGCGAGGGCTGGGACGTCTATACCCGCACCCGGACGGTCCTCACCGCGGACCCGGAATACTTCCGGATCCAGGCGGAGCTGGATGCCTACGAGAACGGCCGGCGCATCTACTCGCGCAACTGGTCGTACGCGATCGCGCGGGAGTACGTCTGACCGTTCGGGAGAGTTTTACGTGTCAAGTTTCAAGTTTTAAGAAAAGGCCGCAGGCCACCCGCCCGGGCCCGCCGCTGGCGAAACACGCCGACCCATGTCGCCTGTCCACGCCGGATGACCGGCGGAATCCGCCATCCGGCCAACAGCATGAACCCAGGCCAGCGCTCTTACTTAACACTTAACACTCAGCGATTGTCCCTCCGGGCCAAGCGCCGTTCGATCTCATGCCGCTTGATCTTCCCCGTCGTGCTCCGCGGCAGGTCCTCGTGCTCCACGAACCGCACTTCCCGCGGCATCTTGTAGCGGGCGAGGCGGCCCTCGCAGACGGCAGTCACGTCCGCCTCGGCCAGCGTCGGGTCGTTACGGACCACGAAGGCGACCGGAATCTCGCCCCAGCGCTCGTCGGCCTTGCGCACCACCACGGCGTCGGCGATCCGCTGGTCCGCCAGCAGCAGCCGCTCGATCTCCGCCGGGTAGATGTTCTCGCCGCCGGACTTGATCAGATACTTGCGCCGGTCGACGAAGTCCAGCGTGCCCTCGGCGTTGCGCACGAACACGTCGCCCATGTGAAACCAGCCCCCGCGGAAGTCCTCGGCGTTGACCCGCGGGGCGCCCCAATAGCCGCTGAACAGCGTCGGCCCGCGGATCGCGAGCTCGCCCGGCTCGCCGTCGGGAACCTCGCGGTCGTCCGGGTCCACCAGCTTGATTTCGCAGAACGAGGTCTGGACCTTCGACAGCCGCTCGGGCACCGCGCCGACCGGGATCAGCCCCGCGCTGGCCGGCGCCATGCCGGTCTCGGTGGAGCCGAAGCTGTCGACGAAGGGTGCGTCCAGCAGGCGCGTCGCCTCGGCGATCTGGTGGCGCGGGATCAAGTCCGCCATGCAGCCGGCGGTCTTCACCCCGGCCGCCCGCGTGCCGGTCTCGCGCATCGCCCGGTTGAAGCCTTCGACCATCCCCGGCATCAGCACCAGCCAGCCGACGCGGGTGCTCCCGACCGCCTCGACCAGCCGCGCCGTGTCCAGCCCGTCGTGCACGATCACCCGCCCGCCGCGCATCAGCGTGCCCAGCGCCGCGTCGGTCGAGGCCATGTGGAACAGCGGGGCCCAGGCGACGAAGGCGTCGTCACGGTCGATGCCGTGGTCCAGCGCCGAGACCTCCGCGCGGGCGATCATCGCGCGGTGGCTGATCAGCGCGCCCTTCGGCATGCCGGTGGTGCCGCTGGTGTACAGGATGATCAGGCCGTCCTCCGCGGCGGCCGCATCCGGCTGCGCCCCGGTTCCGGCTGCCAGCAGCGCCTCGTAGTCCCCGCCCAGGACCAGCACGTCGGGCACGCCGTGATCGAGCGCCGCGAGCGTCTCCCGGTAGCGCGGCGAGGCCACCAGCAATTCTGGACGGGTCAGCGCGATGCAGTGCTCGAGCTCGGGCGGGCTCAGGCGCCAGTTGAGCGCCGCCACCACCGCGCCCAGCACCGCGCAGGCGAGCTGCAGCTCGAGGTACTCGGCGCGGTTCTCCGACAGCACCGCAACCCGATCGCCGCGGCCAACGCCGCGGGTGGCCAGCGCCCCGGCGAGCCGATCCACGCGCTCGTTGAGCTGGGCGTAGCTGTAACAGCGTTCCCCGTCCTCGAGGGCGACCCGCCCGCCGTGATAGCGGGCCTGGAAGCGGAACAGGCCGGCGACCGTGAGGCAGGCGGCCGCGGCCGAGAGCTGCGGATCGATCTGGCTTTCGGGCATGGCTCCCCCCGGCGGGTTCCGGTGACATCCCGTGGGATAAGCCGATCTTGCCATACGAACCCGGCCGGGGGTAATGCCGCGTCCCCGCAGGGCGTCAGCGGCTCGCATACCGCGGCCGACGGCCGGGCGCGGCAACCACGGGCACGCCATCTGCGTGCCCTCGCGCCGGCCCGGAGCATCCGCCCGCGGCTGTCGACCCACCACGCGAGCACGCTGGCGGAAGGGCGCCGGCCGCGCATGCAGCGCCGGCTGGACCCGCGCTGAGCGCTCCCGCGGCGACGCCCGTGACGGGCCCCTTCGTCCCCCCGGCCTGTCCGCAGCCGGCCTCGCCCGCGATATACTATCCGGACCAGGGGCGATGCCGCGTCTCGGCGGGTGCTCCTGCCGCCCCGTCCGAGGACGTTGCTCGTCGGTCGTGTCACCACTACACTCCCCGCCTCGCGCCTTGCCAGACGGACCGACAACAGCGCCGAGACGAGCCATCATCCGTGACGGGGTCCGCACGCACACGGCCCGAGGACAGCATGCTTGAGAACGATCGAAGCGGGCGGCGCAGTCCGTGGACTGGTCCGAGGCGGACGTGACCTCGTTCACGCCCCCGCACCGGTTCGGCGCCTGGCGCGACCGCGCCGTGTTCCACCGCTTGCGCTGCACGGGCGCGCCGGACGAAGCGCCGCCGGAGCGGGACCCGGCCTCGACCTGACGCTCGGAACCCGCGAGCCGTCGGAGCTGCCCCACGATCATGCCTGCGAGACGACACGCGACGACCAGGCGCGAGCCGGGCGATCCCCTTGCCCGCAACCGCCGCGCGCGTGCAGACGGGGCCCCGGTGACCCGGGGCCGACGCGCCCCCTACCGCCGGGTCTCGCCATTGACCGCAGAACGCCCGCACAGCGCGCGCAGCGGACGCCTCGCGGGCGTTCCGGAATCGCTCTGCATCCTGCTGATGCTCGGCGGCGGGTTCGCGGGGCCCGCCCGGGCGGGGGTCAACGCCAGCACGGAGAACGCGATCAGCCAGATCATGATCCAGTCCGCCTACACCCGCAGCACCGAGGCGGCCGAAAAGAGCGGCAGGCCCGTCCACCGGGGCTCGCAGTCGGCGATCCTGCCGCAGGTGGCCGAGAACCCTTCGGAGGGCATCCTGGTCGGGTTCGAGTACGCCAATCGCGACTTCACCCCGGCCCACCTGGCGGGCAGCGCCGGCCTCGTCTACACCACCGAGGGCCAGCGCGCCTTCGACGGCAGCATGCTCGTGCCGGAGCTGTTCACCCTGGCGAATCGTCCGGTGCTCGACCTGATGCAGGTCCGGTATTTCATGGACCCGACCCAGGAGTACTTCGGCCTGGGCAACAACAGCGCCGGGCCGAACCCGCTGTCGACCCACAGCATACGGCGCGAGACGGTGCTCGAGACACTCGGCTGGCGGCTGACCCCGCGCGTGACGCTGGCGCTGACCGCCGGCCTCAACCACGTCTCGATCGGAAAGGGGGTCCGCGGGGACGCCAGTACGCCCTACACCACCAGCCTGTTCCCCCATCTCGTGGGCATTCACGGCGGCATGACCAATCCCGTGTCGCTGTCGGTCATCTACGACGATCGCAAGAACCTGACCGAGCCGTCCCGGGGCTGGAACGCGTATGCCAAGATCCAGCACGTGGGGCCGGAGCTGGGTAGCGATTACCACTACACCCGCTACGCCTTCAGCGCGAGCTACCTATTCCCGATCGTCAATGCCGACCACGTCATGGGCGTGCGCCTGCGCGGCCAGTACCTGAACGGCTCCGTGCACGAGCTGCCCTTCTACGAGCTGGCCTCGCTGGGCGGCGACCAGAACATGGAGGGCTACCACAAAGACCGCTTCCTCGGGCAGAGCGACATCCTGTTCACCACGGAGTACCGGCAGAAGCTGAGCAGGTTCAACTTCCGCGACCTCTGGAACGTGCGCCTCGACGGCGTCCTGTTCGGTGACGCGGGACGCGTGTTCGTCAACGCGAAGAGCCGGCAGCAGCAGTTCCGGGTCAACAGCGACCTGATCCCGAGAGTGATCCACAACTTCCGGTACGATTACGGTGCCGGCCTGCGCATCGCGCTCGGCCAGGTCCTGGTCGCACGGCTGGATCTCGGCTTCAGCCAGGAGTACAAGGGTCTGACCTATCTTTCCTTCAGCAAGGTCTTCTAGCGACAATGCGCAGGGTTGCCTCGGCCCCGGGGCCCGCGGCTCGCGTACGCACCGGACGTCCGGCCAATCGGAGGGAGACCTGATGCGACGGACCCATCACGACGAACGACACCGCGCCGGCCGCGCCGGCTGGCTGCGCGCCGCCGTGCTCGGCGCCAACGACGGCCTGGTATCGGTCGGCGCACTGGTGCTGGGCGTCGCCGCCTCCAGCACGCCTCTCACGGGCGTGCTCGTGGCCGGTGTCGCGGCCTGGATTGCGGGCGCCCTGTCGATGGCGGCGGGGGAGTACGTGTCGGTCAGCTCCCAGGCGGACATCGAGGAGGCGGACCTGGAGATCGAGCGCCGCGAGCTGGAACAGCGACCGGAATACGAGCACCAGGAGCTCGCCCAGATCTACGTCAAGCGCGGGCTGGAGCCCGAGTTGGCCGCCCGGGTCGCGACCCAGCTGATGGCGCACGACGCCCTCGGCGCCCACGCCCGGGACGAGATCGGCATCTCCGAGACGCTCGCCGCCATGCCGTTCCAGGCGGCCTGGGCCTCGGGGCTGAGCTTCACGGTCGGCGTGGCGCCGCCCCTGATCGCGATCTGGCTGGTCCCCGCGCACCTGCTGGTGCCGGTAGTGTTCGTCGTATGCCTGTTCTTCCTGGCGGTGCTCGGCGCGCTCGGCGCCTGGACCGGCGGCGCCAGCCTGCTGAAGGGCACGCTGCGCGTATTCCTGTGGGGCACCGCGGCCATGATCCTCACGACCGCCGTCGGCACTCTCCTCGGCACCCGGGGCTGACCGACCCGGGATGCCCCTATCGCCTCGTTGCCACTTATTGAGAACTTGAAACTGGTTCCCCCTGGCCCCCGCCTTGGGCGCGCAAGAATTCGGAGGATAAGCATCCGCCGCACATGCATTCCGCGTCGAAACTTGATAAGTCACTGTTTTTTCTTAAAACTTAATACTTAACACGTAAAACTCCAGGTCCCCCCTTGAACGACGAGACCATCTTCCTGCTGCTCTTCGTGGTCGCGACCGCGGTCGCCATCGGCGGGCGCTGGCTGCGGCTGCCCTACACCGTGGCGCTGGTCATCGCCGGTCTCGCCCTCGGCTCGGTGCACCTGTTCCCGGCACCGGAGCTGACCCGGACCCTGCTGTTCTCCGTGTTCCTGCCGGGCCTGATCTTCGAGGCCGCCTTCCACCTGGACTTCCGCGAGTTCTGGCGCAACCGGGCCACGGTGGTGTCGCTGGCGGTGCCGGGCGTGATCGCGTCGATCGTGCTGACGGTGCTGATCCTCACGCCGGTGACCAACGCGCTGGACTTCGTGCACAACTTCACCTGGAAGGAGGCCCTGGTCTTCGGCGCCCTGATCGCGGCCACCGACCCGATCTCGGTCATCGGCATCTTCCGCAGCCTGGGCGTGCCGCGGCGCCTGTCGCTGCTGCTCGAGGGCGAGAGCCTGCTCAACGACGGCACCGGCATCGTCTTCTTCAGCCTGAGCCTGTCGCTGGTGGCCGGCGCCACGGTCGGCGCCGGCGGCCTGGCCGCCGAGTTCGCCGCGGTGGTCGGCATCGGCGCGGCGATCGGCGCGCTCACGGGCTACGTGGTCTCGCTCCTGCTGCAGCAGGTCGACGACCCGATGATCGAGATCACCCTGACCACCATCGCCGCCTACGGCTCGTTCGTGGCCGCCGAGCAGCTCGGCTACTCCGGCATCATCGCCACGGTGGCGGCCGGCATGGTCTGCGGCAACCTGGGCGCCCGGACCGGCATGTCCCCGTCGACCCGGGTGGCCACGGAAACCTTCTGGGAATACGTCGCCTTCGCCCTCAACTCCATCGTGTTCCTGCTGATCGGGCTCGAGGTCCGGCTCGACTCGCTGCTCTCGTCCTGGGTAGCGATCGTGGTCGCCTACCTGGCGGTCACGCTGGGACGCGGCCTGGTGATCCTGGCCGTCTGGGGCGGCATGGGCCTGACCCGGGAACGCTTCCCGGGACGCTGGGCCACCGTGCTGACCTGGGGCGGGCTGCGCGGCGCGCTGCCCATGGTGCTGGTGCTGAGCCTGCCGCAGCAGTTCCCGTTCCGGAGCCTACTCGTCTCGATGACCTTCGGCGTGGTGATCCTGTCGATCCTGGTCCACGGCCTGAGCATGTCGCCGCTGCTGCGCTGGCTGGGCCTCGCGCGCGGCTCGGGCGAGCGCCGCGCCTACGAGCTGCAGCGCGCCCAGCTCGTGGCCGCCGACGCGGCCCTCGCGGAGATCGACCGCATGGCCGCCCGCGACCTCGCCTCGCCCGAAGCGCTGGAGAGCCTGCGCGGCGAGTACCGCCAGCGCGCCGAACAGGCCCGCAAGGCCCTGGCCGACCTGCACCTGCAGGACCGGCAGTCCCGCACCGAAGAGATCGCCCGCACCCGCCACGAGATCCTGCAGGTGGAGAAGAAGGCCATCATGGACGCGCAGCAGCAGGGCCGGCTCGGCCACGAAGCCACCGCCCGACTCCTGGCCGACATCGACGCCCGCCTCCTGCAGCTCGAATCCGGCGCTCCCCCGGAACCGCCCGATCCCGCGAGCCGGTCGCAGGGCTGAGGCGGGCCGTCCGAAGACCACCGGCAGCGCCCGGACCGGTACCACCCGGGTGCTCGTCGCGCTGTACGCCACCGGCTCGGCCGCCCCGCTGGCCGGCTCGGGCGGCCAGCGCCTGCTCGGCGCGCCCGGACGGCAACAGGGCCGGAGCCCGCACGGGGCTGTCGCCCGGCGGCCCGCCGCCGGTTCATCACGCGGGCGTGGACAAGCACCCGCCATGCGGGGACTCCACCGTTGCGCCACCCCATGCACGCTCGCCTATACTCTGCGCCAGCGCGCACCCCACGGAGCTTGCATGGTCGGCCGAGCCGTCCCCGTCCTGATGTACCACAAGATCGACCACGCGCCGCCCCGGGGCGGCCGGGCGCTGTGCGTGCGTCCCGGGGCTTTCCGCCACCAGATGGCCGCGCTCCGCGCCACGGGCTACCGCGGCGTTTCCATGCGCGAGGCGATGCCGTATCTGCGCGGCGAGCGCAGCGGGCGCATCGCCGTGCTGACCTTCGACGACGGTTACGCCGACACCTTTGAGCGCGCGCTCCCCGTTTTGCGCCGCCACGGCCACAGCGCGACCTGCTACATGGTGTCCGGCCGGATCGGCGGCCACAACGCCTGGGACGCCGGGACCCCGGGGGCGCGGGCGCCCCTGATGACCGAGGCCCAGCTCCGGCAGTGGTGCGCCGCGGGCATGGAGGTCGGCTGCCACACGGCGACCCATCCCTTCCTGTCGCAGCTGGACGAGGACGGGATCCGGCGGGAGCTGCGGGAGAGCCGCGAGCGGCTGCGGGCCATGACGGGACAAGCCGTGGACCAGTTCTGCTATCCCTACGGCGACTACGACGAGCGCGTCGTCGCGGCCGTCCGGGAAGCCGGGTTCGTGGCCGCGACCACCACCGAACGCGGCCGTGCCCGCCCGGGTGGCGACCTCATGCGCGTCCCCCGGATCGCAATCCAGCATCAGCACCTGCTGCATGCCTTCCTGCTCAAGGTTCTCAGCCCGTATGGCGACCGGAACCGCCGGACCTCGTCGCGGTCTCACTGATTGGTTCGTGGATCGATTTGCCGCCTGCAGCGCGCGTCACAGGGATTTGAGCGATGTCCGACGCTCCCTTACGGGTGCTTTTGAGTGACCCCGTTCCCGGCCTGCACGGTCAGAGCCGATACGTCTGGCAACTGGCCCGGCGCCTGCACGCGGCCGGTCACGCTGTCTTCGTTGCCACAGCCCGCGCCGCGGCGCGGGATCCCGCGGTCCGGGCCGCGCCGTTTCCGACGCTCGCCGGTTTCCACTTCGCCCACGGGGCCGACGTCCTCGGTCGGCTGGACGACGTTCGCCGTTTTCGCTCCCACATCCGCGAGCTGCGCCCGGACATCGTGCACCTGAGCCATTCCCAGGATCACTGGGCGGCAGCGGTGGCCAACGCGTTGCTGGGCCACCCGGCGCGGCTGCTGCGTACGCGCCACATCGCACGGCCCGTGCGCGACTCCCGGAGCAACCGGCTGCTGCTCGGGCGGTGGACCGACCTGCAGATCGCCGTCTGCGAGTCGTTGCGTGCGTCGCTGGCGGCGCATCGCGCGATCCATTCGGAGCGCGTGGCGGCGGTGCACAACGGGGTCGACACCGAGACTTTCCGCCCGGATGCCGGGTCGAGAGCGCGCACGCGCGAGGAGCTTGGCTATTCCGATTCGGACTTCGTGCTGGGCATCGCCGCACGCCTGTGGCGCTACAAGCGCCACGACCTGCTGCTGCACGCGGTGGCCCGGGCACGCGCGACGTGCCCGAACTTGCACCTCCTGGTGATCGGCGACGGCCCGGACGGTGCCGCCCTGGAAGGGCTCGCGCGGGAGCTCGGCATCGCCGACGTCGTGCGCTTCCAGGGACCGGTCGCACAACCCCGCATGCCCGATTTCCACCGCGCGCTGGACGCGGGTGTGCTCCCTTCCAGCACCGAGACCTCGTCATTCAGCGTCAAGGAGCACATGGCGACCGCGCTGCCCGTGATCGTCTCCGACGCCGACGGCCTGCCGGAGATCGTGACCCACTGCCGCGAGGGTCTGGTGTTTCGGTCCGGCCAGCTCGAGCCGCTGGCCCTGGCGTTGTGCACCCTGGCCGGCAACCCGCGGCTGCGGGCCCGGCTGGGCGCGGCGGCACGGGAGCGCGCCCGCCGTGAGTTCTCGGTGGAGACGTTCCTCGAGCGCACGCTCGCCTGCTACCGCCTGGCCCTGAGCCTGCCCCCGAGTCACGACCTGCCCGACCAATGCCGGGCCCTAGGGTGAACGCGGCAATCAAAAGGCCGCGGCGACAACCGGCGGCGCACCCGGGGCACCGCCGGTTACTTAACAGTTAAAACTTGAGACTGGCCCCATCCCATTTAGCCGCCCCCACGGGCCCCGTGAACACCCGGGCATCCGCAACCCCCAAGGCGCACCTCGCCCCAACCACGCACGCCGTCCCCGTATCCCGGACTGGTGTCTTGACCTCCGGTCGGCCGACATGTGCCACCCATCCGGGCGGGCCCCGATTGCCGCTAGCGGGTGCTTAGACTTGGCCGGAACCAGCAAAGGAGCATTCCCTTGGCGAGCGGGCGAAAAAGACGAACCGGACGCCGGACCGAAAACGCTCCCGACGGCGACGTGAGCCGACTGCAGCTCCGCGGGTTCGCCCGCACCGTCTCCGAGATCGAGTGGCTGCTGCTGTGCCTGATCCTGGTCTACCTGGTGATCGTCCGGGTCCCCGTGCCGACCCAGCACGCGCTGCTGCTGGGCGCCGGCGCATACGGCGCGGTGCTCGCAGGCTTTCACTACCTGAACTTCTTCCGGACCAACCGCCGCTGGAAGCTCGCGCTGGAGACGTGGGTGATGATCGGGCTCATCACCTGGGTGCTCTCGTGTACCGGCAAGGCCGACAGCCCGCTGCTCAACATGTACCTGCTGGTGATCGTCATCAGCGCCCTGACCCTCGGCAGCCTGACCACCCTGCTGGAAGTCGCCATGATCACGGCCTGCTACCTGTACCTGGACGTGGCGCAGCTCGGACCGGGGGCGTTCAGCGGCCTCCACGTGGCGGGCATGGCCGAGCGCCTGGCGCCCTTCCTGCTGGTGGCCTACCTCACGACCATGCTGGCCGACGATATTCACTTCGCGCACCACCGCCTGCGCGAGCTGGCCCGCACGGACGCGCTGACGGGCATCTACAACATGCGCACCTTCCTGACCGTCGCCGACAAGCTCTATGCCCAGGCGCTGCGCAACTCCAAGCCCTTTGCCCTGGTGATGTTCGACGCCGACGACCTCAAGCGGATCAACGACCGCCACGGGCACGAAACCGGGAATGCGCTCATCCAGGGTATCGCCGACGCCATCGGGCGCAATCTGCGCAAGAGCGACGTGTTCGCCCGCTACGGTGGCGACGAGTTCGCCGCGCTGCTGCCGGAGACCGACAGCTATGGCGCCCTGCGCCTGGCCAGACGCATCCTGGGCCAGGTGGCCGGACGCAGCGTGACGCTGCCCCCGAACAACGTGCCGGTGACCATCGGCCTGAGCATCGGCATCGCCAGCTACCCGGCCCACGGCACGACCGTCCTGGAGCTGATCAACAAGGCCGACCAGGCGATGTACCAGAGCAAGCAGACGGGCAAGAATCGCGTCACCGTATTCCGGCTGACGGACGTGGCGTAACGCCCGCACCGGCGCCAGCGCTGCCCGCACCCCCGTACCAGAACGCCACCGATTGATTTACCTAAAACCTAAAACCTAAAACCTAAAACCTAAAACCTAAAACTTGCACCCCCCCCATCACCCCAGCCGCAGCAGCTGATCCAACAGCTCGTCGGTGTTGATCTCCTCACCGCTCAGGGCCATCGCCAGCAGCTCGCCCCCGATCACCGGCAGCGCCAGCACCACGTCCGGCCGCACGTGACGCACGCGGCCCATGTTGCTCGCGTCGCTGACCGCCACCACGGTGCGCACGTCGGGATTGACCTCCTTGGCCGCCAGGGCGACGAAGGCGTTGTCCGAATCGTCCTCGCCCAACGCGAGCACCGCGCGGGCCGCCTCGACGTTGGCGTTGCCCAGGACATTGACGTCCGCGCCGTCGCCGAGCACCAGGTCCGGCGGTGTCTCGGCGCGCTCGGGCGGCGCCGACTGCCAGATCTCGGTGACCTCGATGCCACGCTGCCTGAGCGCCCTGCTGGCGTTGCGGGCCAACGGGTTGTCGCCGACGACGATGATGTGATCCTTGCGTCTCACGCGCGCTTTCCTCGGCTGCAGCAAGCTCATCATATGCTCGTTGATCAGCGGCCCGGCAATCGCGGTGACCGAGGTCGCGAACACCGCCAGGCCGAAGACGATCAGGGACGCCGTGAACAGGCGGGTGTCGCCGGAATGCGGCGTGATGTCGCCGTAGCCGACCGTGGACAGCGTGATCACCGTGAAATAGAAGGCGGAACCGAAGTCGGTGATCGGCGGCGAGAAGCCCGAGCCCAGGGCGTAGCTGCCCACCACCCCGTAGCCCATGGTCAGCAGCAGCCCGACCAGCGCGAACAGCGTGCCGGTCGCCAGGCTCGGACGGTGGAAAGCGCGCCGTGCCACGAGCAGCAGGAGGAGCAGTGCGCCGTTGAATGCCAGGCCGAGCGGCCGGACCTCGCCATGAGGCGTGAACTGGATGCCCACCGCGGCGGCGATCAGCAGAACGCTGAGAGCCCAGGCCAGACGCGACCGCCAGAGCAGACCCAGCGACAGCAGGATGAGCAAAGCCCCGAACAGCTCCTGCGGCACGCCGTGAATCGCCAGCGCGTCCAGGCCGCTGGACAGTCCACCCGCCGACTGGCCGGAGACCGACACGAACGAGATCAGGTTGCGGACCGATCCCAGCCAGCGCGACAGGTCCACGGCGCCCGTCAGAGCGACGGCGAGCGCCAGCGGGACATGGGGGAACCACAGGCCCATGCGCAGCGCCTGGTTGACCCGGGCCCACAGCATGCGCCCGCGCCGCAAAGGCCCGAGCGACACCCTTCTGCCCGGCTCCGCGCGCCCCGTGGACTCGTTCATTCGGCGGGCTCCCCAAGGTGGCCCCAGGTGACCGTCGCCGGCCAACCAGTTGCCCCGGCGTTCCGGACACCCGACTCGGTCAACGTATCCCTTTGTTTTAACTTAATACTTAAAACTTAACACGCAAAACTGACCTCCCACACCAACCCAACCGCGCACCACCCGCGCCGGTAAGGACCCCCGACCCCGCAAACGCCCTACTCCCTGGTCCATTCGTCCGCCCACTGCCGCAACAGGTTGCGGCGGATCTTGGCGCCGTTCGGACTGGGCACGGCGGGCATCTCGTCCAGGAGGAAGATGCGAGCCGGCACCTTGAACCGGGCCAGGCCCCGGCGGCAAAACGCAAACAGCTCCGCCTCGTCCGCGGTCTCCCCGTCCGCACTGACCACGAAGGCGACGGCCCGTCGCGGGTGCGCGTTGGCGCCCTCCACCGCCGCGCAGGCGTACACCGTGGGATGCTGCTCCAGATAGGCCTCGATCTCCGCCGGCGCCACCAGGAAGCCACCGAGGCGCAGCACATCCTTGATCCGGCCGGTGAAGACGAAGCCGCCATCGGCGGTGGTGTATCCCAGGTCCCCGGTGCGCAGATACCCGTCCTCCGTAAAGGCCTGCCGGCTGCCTTCCGGGTTGCGGTAGTAGCCGAGCATGAGGCTGGGACCGCGTAGCTCGATCTCGCCCGTCTCGCCGTGTGGCTGAAGCTCGCCGGTGCCGGGGTCACGCACCCGGACCCGGCTGTGCTCCGAGACCAACACACCGCCCCCAAGGCTGTAGCGCCGCGGATCGGCTTCGGGCTGCATCGCGAGCAGCGCCTGGGTCTCGCTCATGCCGAACAGCCCGCGCAGGTGGACGCCGCGCGCGGCCGCGGCCTCCACCAGGCCGGCGATGCCCGAGAAGCGCGCATAGCCGCAGAAGCGCAGGTCGGGCAGGGGCCGCTCCGCGTCCGTGGCCTCCAGCATCCGCGCGACCATCTCGTCGCTGGCGTTGAAGTTGCTCACCCGGTGACGCTGGCACAGCGCCACGGCCTCCCCGGCGTCGAACGCCGTCTGCAGCACCATCGGCCGGCCGGCGGCCAGGGTCGCCAGCGCCTGGGCATGGCCGAAGGCGCCGCACAGGGGCAGCATCTGCAGCAGGCGGGCATCGTCGGCGTCGTATCCGTGCGCCCGCGCCGCGACCCGCGCGTGACCCGCGATCGCGGACTGGCGGTGCAGGACGAACTTCGGGCTCGAGGTCGTGCCCGAGGTGATGAAGATCAGGCACGGATCGTCCGGGCCGCCGGTGTCCTCTCCCAGCTCCGGACTCCCGGCCAGGCTGCGCCAGGACGTCGGCCGGACGTCTCTCCCGCCGTTCGGCAGCCCCGTCGCATCGGTATCCCCCGACCCGCACACGACCAGGTGCTCCAGACCCTCGAGCGCTGCCGGCGCCACATCCTCGAGAATGCCGGCGAAATCGATCCCCTTGAACCCCGGCTGGAAGGCGAGCACGCGACAGCCGGCGCCGCCGACGATGTCCCCCACCTCCTTGCTGCGAAACCGCGTGTTGACGGCTACGGCGATCGCTCCGACCCGCGCGCAGGCGAAGAACAGGGCGAGCCATTCCGGCACGTTGGGCAGCCACAGCCCGACCCGGTCACCCGGCTGGACGCCCAGATCGAGCAGCCCGCGCGCGACGCGCCGGGACTCCGAGGCGAGCACCGGGACCGGGATGCGGCGCCCATCATGGATCACCTCGGCAGCCGGGTCGGTCACGCTGTCGAGCAGCCCACCCAGGCCCTCATCCCATCGCTCCTCGCTCATACCACTCTCCCGTTCTCCCAATCGCCCGGGCCCACCCCGCCGTCACGAGCGCCTTCCAACCATGTGTCCACAAACGGCGAGCAAGCCGCGCAAGGCCTTGTTACTACTTGATACTTAACAACCTGGGGTCCCCCCAGGCCCGAGCCCGGTAGTTACGTATGCTGTCCCCGAATCATTGCATCTTGTTGTTTTACTTAACACTTAAGACTTAACACGTAAAACTCGCGAACGCGCTAACCCCACACGATCTCCGCCGTCTCCACCACCCGCGCGAGCTTCGCTTGCTCGTCGTCGACCGTCACCGGATTGCCCCCGATGGTGCTGGCGAAGCCGCACTGGGGGCTCAGGCAGAGCTGATCCAGCGGGATATGCAGCGCGGCCTCTTCGATGCGCCGGCGCAGGGCTTCCGTGGTCTCCAGCACCGGGGTCTTGGTGGACACCAGGCCCAGGACGACGATCTTGTCCCGCGGCACGAAGCGCAGCGGGGCGAAGTCCCCCGCTCTCGGGGTGTCGTACTCGAGGAACAAGGCGTCCACCTCCAGGCGGTTGAAGAACTGCTCGGCGAACGCATCGTATCCGCCCGCGGACAGAAACTGCCCCTTGTAGTTGCCGCGACACATGTGGGTGGCGACGGTGACCCCTTCCGGCCGGCCGGCGAGGCACGCGTTGAACAGCTCGATGTACTCGTCCAGCAGACCGGTCGGGTCCAGCCCCGCATGCCGGACCCGGTCCTGAATGGCCGGGTCGCACAACATGGGAATGGGCACGTCGTCGAGCTGGATATAGCTTGCGCCGCGGGCAGCGAGTGCCGCGATCTCCTCGCGGTAGACGGCCGCGAGATCGGCAAAATAGGCGTGCCTGTCGTCGTAGGTGCCGGGCGCCAGCGTCCGGTCGAGCCGCCAGAAGTGCATCGTGGGCGGCGAGGGAAGGGTGATCTTGGGCGTCTGGCTGGTGTGCCCGCGCAGAAACGCGAACTCGTCTCCCGCGATCGACCGGCTGCGCCGGACCTTGCCGGTGACGCGGGGGGCGGTGAACTCCCGCTCCCGGCCCGCCTCGTCGCGGAAGCGGAACAGCGAGTCCCCCACGTCGAGGCCATCGACGCTCTCGACGAAGCGCCCCCAGTAGGAGGTGCGCCGAAACTCCCCGTCCGTGATCGATTGCAGGCCGACCGACTCCTGCAGGGCAATGACCTCGCGGATCGCCGCATCCTGCTCCGCGGCCAGGCGCGCGCTGGACACAGCGCCCGAATGATGACGCTTGAGCGCGTCGATCAGCGACCTCGGCCGAAGCAGGCTGCCGACGTGGTCGGCGCGAAACGGCGGAACGGCTCTCCCGGCCATGACAGGACTCCCGAGCGTTGGTTGACTATTCTTGTGGTCAGGGGCTGTCCGGAAGCATCCGGACTGCCCCTTCCGAGCAAGTCTAACGCCAAATAACGCCAAATGAAGACGGCGCGTACTGCGCGCAGGAGGAGGTTCGTGGCCGACAACCGCAAGGACAGGACCCGCCGGGTCTGGCTGGAAACCATGCAGCGATACCAGCGCGATCCGGGCGGCCCCGGATCCCGCGACTACTGGTCGCCGACGCTCGACTGCGCCAGCCGGGACGAGCTCGTTGCGATCCAGAACGCCAAGCTGGCCGCGCTCACGCCCTATCTCTACGAAAACAGCGGCTTCTACCGCCGCCGCTTCGACCAGCTCGGGATGGCGCCCACCGACATCCGCACGGTCGAGGACCTGGCCGAATGGCCGGTGGTGGACAAGGAGGAGATGATGCGGGACGCGATGGAGCACCCGCCCTGGGGCACGTACACCGCGATGGACGACGAGCTCTGGCGCCGCCGGGGATGGATGCTGTTCTCCTCGTCCGGCTCGACCGGTGTGCCGCGCGTATTCCGCTATTCCCAGATCGACCGCGGACTCTGGTCCTGGGCCAACGCGCGCGCCATCCACTCTTTCGGCATCCGCCCGAGCGACTCGATGCTGATCTGCGCCGGATACGGACCGCACGTGTTCGCCTGGGGGATCCAGTACGCCGCGGCCCTGATGAACGTCGCGGTCATCCCGGGGGGCGGGATGAACAGCGACATGCGCGCAATGCTGGTCGAGCGCTACCGGCCGACGGTGCTCGTCTCCACCCCTTCCTATGCCCTCTACCTCGGCCGGGTGCTGGAAGAGAAAGGCATGGCGCCCGCGCGGTCCTCGGTGAACTACCTGCTGCTCGGCGGCGAGCCGGCGGCGGGGGTGGAGAGCACGCGGCGGCGTCTCGAGGCGCTGTGGCGCGCCCGCGTGGTGGAGTTCTACGGCTGCACCGAGGTCTCGCCGCACTGCGGCGGCTATTCCTGTCCGGCCTCCGACGCCGGCGACGGACCGGTGACCTCGCACCTGATGGAAGACATCCAGATCTGGGAGACGGTGGATCCGGACACGCGCGAGCCCCTGCCGGCAGGGGAGCGCGGGCTCACGGTGTGCACCTCCCTGAACTCCGAGGCATCGCCCCAGCTGCGCTTTCTGGTCGGCGATTACACGCGGCTGGACGAGGCCCTGTGCCCGTGCGGCCGCAGCCACGTGCGGGCCGTGGGGGCCTTCGCCGGCCGGGCCGACGACCTCATCAACCTGCGGGGACTGAAGATGTACCCGGTGGAGATCGAGCATGCCGTGCGCACGGTGCCGGGGATCGGCGATGAGTATCAGATCGTGCTCCGCACCGATAAGAGCGGCCTGGACGTGATGACCCTGCGCGTGGAGCACCGGCATGGGGAAGCGATCGCGCCGCAGGTCGAGCGGGCCGTGCAGACCCACTGCGAGGTGCGGGCCGGGGTGGAAGTATTGGCGCCGGGCACATTGCCCAAGACGGAATTCAAGGCGAAGCGGGTGCGGGACCAGCGCGGCTGATCACCCCCCTGGTCGGCCAGCGACGCGGCGATCAGGCCCCTCGCCGGAGGGCCAACCACGCCGCCAGATGAAGCGCAGGTATATCATTGTTCTTACGTGCTTTTTTACCTAAACCTAACGCCGGACACCGGAAACGTAAAACTTGACGACGCAAAACTCCGCGGCGCTCAAACCCAGCGGTTATGTAAACTGTCCCCGGATCGATCGATAACTCCGCCGGACACGCCTCAGGTCCCGGAAATTGCCTCCTCGAACAGACGCTTGACCTCCTCCCGGGTAATCCGCTTGGGAGCCAGCTTGACCAGACGCTGTTGCGCGAGGGTCCCGTCCACCAGCTTATCCAGGTCTCTTTCGCCAAAGCCGAGCGGCTTGAGGGTGGTGGGGATTCCCAGAGCACTCAGCAGATCCAGGTAATAGCCGTACAGATTGTCGCCCAGCGCCCGCTGGGTCTCACCCTTGATATCCAGGACCTCGGCGATCTTCTCGAAACGCTCGAAATCGAACTTGACCAGAAAGCGGAACACGTAAGCGGCCGGAATGGCGGTACTGATGCCGTGCGGGCTCAGGGCATACCCGAATTCATAATCCTTCGGGGCCCACTGCCGGACCATGCCCGAAATCGGATAGCCCATCGCGTGCGGGATGTGCACGCCGGCGTGCCCGAATCCCACGCCCGCGATGCTGGCCCCGAGCATCAGATAGTACCGCGCCTCGATGTCCCGGGGTTCCGCCACCGCGCGGCGAAGATACCGGTGAACCCAGCTGATCGCCTCCGTTGCAAATATGTCCGCAACCGGCGTCGAGCCCGCGTACACGGGACGCTCGCTCGGGTGCGCGACCTTCTCGCGCGCGGTATAGGGATGCGCGGTGAACGACTCTATCGCGTGGTTGAACACATCCAGCCCCGAGGACGCGGTCACCATGGGAGGCAGCGAGACGGTGTTGAGCGGATCGACGATGGCGATATCGGGACGCAAATAGGGGTGGCTGATGCCGCTCTTGACCTTCATCTGGGTGATGTCAAAGATCGCCACGGCGGTATTCTCGCTGCCCGTGCCGGCCGTGGTGGGAATCGCGATATGCGGCAGCAGCGGACCGGGGGGCGCGATGCCCTTGCCGATCGGCTGGTTGATGTAGTCGGTCAGCTCTGCCGGATGCGTATAGAGCAGGTTCAGGATCTTCGCGGTATCGATCGTCGAGCCGCCCCCGACAGAGACGAAGCCGTCGATGGTTTTATCCTTGATCGCCCGTGACGCCTCCAGGATCGCCGTATCCTCCGGCTCGACCCGCACCTCGGTGACAACGTCCACGCCGATGTCCTGACCGCGCAGACTCTCCAGCACGGTCTGCGTCATCTCGGCCTGCTCGAGACCGGGATCAACCATCACCAGGGCCCGCGTGACACCGAGGCGCTTAGCCTCGTACCCGGCCTCCCGCGTGGCCTCTAGCCCGAACTTCACGTACGGGATGTTGATGGTGAAGACCGCGTCCGTGAAGGGTGTGCTGATGATGTCCGTCGCCCGCATGGGAACCTCCTCCTTCGGCCCGGGTTTGCCCGCCAGTTACGGATAATCTGGAGGATGCCCGGAATCCTGGCAAGGCGTCGGCGGGCAACCGGCCGGTCTGATTCCGGCCGCGCGGCGGGCGGGGCCGCGCTCCGATCGGTGACGGGAATCACCCCCGCGCCGGTACGGCCTGTGCGTCGACGACGAGACGCTGGAGATCCCCGAATCGCCATAATCTGACGGATTTCGAAGGCAGCCGCGAAATCCTGGAGAAGGGGGCCGGACAGGGGTTGCGGCCTTCGATCGACGACAGCGGCACCGGGTCCTCCGCCCGGCGCCGCCCCGGGAGCTTCCGTTCAGCGCGCTCAAGATCGACCGCCCGTTCGTCACCGGGATCGGGCTGGACACCAAAGAGCGCTCCATGGTCAGCACGATCGCCGGCCTCCAGGCAATCGCCGAAGGGCTCGAGACCACGGGAGAGATCGAGCATCTGAAAACGCCGGGATTCGATGCGGCGCGCGAGCACTTCCCGGGCCGCCGCCACGTGACGGAACAACGCGGCCGCCGGCGCGCGCCGGGATGTGGCATCGTCCCGAACCGGGTTAGCATCGCGGCAATAGTCCTGCCTCATGGTGGCTTGCGCGTGGGGGTACGATTCCGGCGAATCGGGCTGGGCCTGGTGGTCCTGGCCGTGCTGGGCGCCGTCGGCACCGGCGGCGTGTCCTTGTATGTCGGCTGGCACCTGACCCATCCGGCCCGGCGCCCGATCCGGCGCACGCCGGCGGCGTTGGGCCTGCCGTTTCACCGGATCCGCTTCGCTTCCCGCGTGGATCACCTGCGCCTGCGTGGCTGGCTGCTGCCGGCGCGCGGCCGACACGCGCGGGGGCTGGTGATCGAAGCCCACGGCTACAAGGAGAACCGCGACTCGGAGCCGCCGTCGCTGCCGGTGGCAGCGGCACTGCACCGGGCAGGGTTCACGGTGCTGATGTTCGACTTCCGCGACGAAGGGCGCTCGCCGGGGCGCGAGGTGACGGTCGGCCTGTACGAGCAGCGCGACCTGCTGGGTGCGGTGGATTACGCCCGCAAGCTCGGCTACCGCCGCATCGGCATCATCGGCTACTCGATGGGCGCCTCCACCGCGCTGGAGGTGGCCGGCACCGACCCGGCCGTGCGCGCGGTGGTCGCCGACAGCCCCTACGCTGACCTGTCGCGGCTGCTGCGCAACCACCTCACCTTCTGGTCGCACCTGCCGGCCTGGCCGTTTACGCCGGAGATTATCTGGGAGCTGCGCACGTTCCTCGGCCTGCACCCCGGCCGGGCCGACCCGCTGCACGACCTGCGCCATGCCGGCAAGCTGCCCATCCTGCTGATCGCCGGCACCGCGGACCGGACCGTGCCGGTGCGCAACAGTCACTGGCTGTACCGGGAACTCGAACGCGAGCACGACCCGAACGCGAAGCTGTGGATCGTTCGGGGGGCGAAGCATGTCGGCGCCTACCTGCTCCGGCCGAAGGCATACCTGCACCGGGTGACGGGGTTCTTCCACAAGTATCTGGGGCGGCCAGGCTCGAATTGAATCGGGATCACCCCGCGTGGTGGGGGTAGCGGCGGCGCCAGAGAACCCGGGCGAGGGCCGCGACCAGCAGCGCCGCCTCGCAGCCGGCGACGTACCGCGCCCAGTGCCCGGCGCTTGCCACCACCGTGTCGAGATTAGGTGCCGAGGAACCAGGCCGCCGCGGCCCAGGCGACCACCAGCACCAGCGGGCTCATGCGACCCTGCGAGGCCAGCAAGGGCCCAGGAAGACCGCGGCGTAGCCGTCGCGGTCGAGGTACGGGGCGACCGCGTTGAGGTAGTCCCGGAGTACGCGTTCGTCCGGTGGCGGGGTCTGCCCGCCCCCGGGGACGTCAGTTCTTCACGTTTTCCCAGGCCTGCTGCGCGGCTGGCGGGAGCTTGTCCATGTGCTTCAGGAACAGTGCCAGGGTCCACATCTCGCGCTTCGTCAGGGTGCCCCTCCACGAGGGCATGGCGGTCCAGCGGATGCCGTGCTCGAGTTTCCAGACCGTGTAGCCCGGCGGATCGTCCTCCACCCCGTCCGTGGCGAGTTGCGGTGGGGGCGGGTACTCGCCCCGGGCAACCGCCGTAGCGGAGGCCTCGCCGCGGGCGGTGCCGTGACAAAACGCGCAGTGCTTGGCGTACAGGTGGATACCCTTGATCAGGTTCTGGTCGGTGAGCTTCACCGGGTCCGGGCCCTTCGGAGCCTCCCGGGCCAGGGTCGCGTTCAGCGAAGTGTTGGCGGCCCAGGTCTCGAGCGGTCCGGGCTTGGCATCGGCGTTCGCCGGCACAAGCCCGAGGCGCAACACCACGTAGGCGCCGACAGCGAGTGCCACGATGGTGAACACGACGCCGGTCATGAATGCCTTGACCATGTCTCCTCCTTGCTTCCGCGGTTGTCCGGATCAACGGAAGAGGCGGTGCCGCTTCCGGGCTGTCTGCTGTCCCGCCGCGGCAGCAGGTCCTGCCGTCGGCCGCGTCCTTGTCAAGATAGCGCGGTTGCGCCCGGGCGGCACGCCAAGTGAGGGGCAGGTGCCGAGGAAGGATCCGGATGCCGTTGGCGTTTTGTCCGGGCTAAGGGGTGCGCCGGTGGCGGCGCCGGACAAACCAGGCCAGGGCCGCCAAGGTCACTGCGGCGGCGGCGCCGATGAAGTACGGCGCCCAGCCCTCGAGGGTCGCGATCAGCGCCTGCAGGTGATCCCCGAGGAAGTAGGCGCCGCCGCCCCAGGCGGCGACCCACAGCGCCGCGCCGAGCGCGTTCCAGGCCAGGAAGGACCACCAGGGCATGGCGCTGATGCCGGCGACGATGCCGTTGAGCTGGCGCAGCACCTCGAAAAAGCGGGCCACCGCCACGAGGCCGCCACCGTAGCGGCGGAAGAAGCGCTCGGTGCGCGCGACGTACGAGGCGCGGATACCGATCCTGGGACCGAAGCGCAGGACCAGCCGGCGGCCGCCGAAGTGGCCGATGCCGTAGCCGATGTTGTCGCCGATCACCGCCCCGGCCCAGGCCGCGGGGAACACCAGCAGGCCCATGGCGCCCTGCGAGGCCAGCGCGGCCCCGGCAATCACCAGCGTCTCGCCCGGCGCCGGCAGGCCGAAATCCTCCAGCATCACGCCCACGAATACGGCCAGGTAGCCGTAGTGCTCCAGGTAGGGCCTGGCGGCGGTGAGGTAGTGGGAAAGCAAGAATGCCCTTCTCCCTTGGCGGTCATGATGCCGGATTCCGGCTGGCGTGGTCCCGGAAGCGTGGGGTGAAGTGTATCGTCTGATGAGCGAGTTTTAGGTGTTAAGTGTTAAGTGAAGAGGCGCGGCCGTGCTTTCCATGGGGCAGCGCGGTGGACCGGAACGGGGGCTCCCGGAGCCGCCCGCCCCCGGAGGGCCCTGCGGCTTTCGGCGCGGGGTCTAGTAGATACCCGCCCTCCGAATGAGCTGTACAATGCCGGGAATCGGCGCCGAAGCATAGGCCTTTTCACTTAAAACTTAACACTCTCGGGCGACCGCCCGAGCAGGAGTGTGTCATGCCTTCCATCGAACGTCGCCCGCTGGGCAACACTCCGTTCTCGATCGCGCCGCTGGTCTTCGGCGGCAACGTCTTTGGCTGGACCGCCGACCAGGCCACCTCGTTCCGGCTGCTCGATCGGTTTGTCGAGGGCGGGTTCAACGGCATCGACACGGCCGACGTTTACTCGCGCTTCGCGCCCGGCAAGGAGGGCGGCGAGTCGGAGACCGTGATCGGCAACTGGCTCGCCCAGGGCGGCGGGCGGCGCGAGAAGATCGTGCTGATGTCCAAGGTCGGCATGGAGATGGGGCCGGAGCGCAAGGGCCTCTCGCGCGAGTACATCACGCGCGCGGTGGAGGACTCCCTGCGCCGGCTGCGGACGGACCACATCGACCTGTACCAGTCCCACCAACCCGACGGGGACACGCCGATCGAGGAAACCCTGCGCGCCTACGCGGACCTGATCCAGTCCGGCAAGGTGCGCGCCATCGGGGCGTCGAACTATTCGGCCGCGCAGTTGCGCGAGGCGCTGAACGCGAGCGACAGCGAGGGCCTGCCCCGCTACGAAACCCTGCAGCCGCACTACAACCTGGTCCACCGCGCCGACTACGAGGCCGAGCTTGAGGGCCTGTGCCGCGAGCGCGGCCTGGGGGTGATCCCCTACTTCGCGCTGGCCGCCGGCTTTCTGACCGGCAAGTACCGTGGCGAGGCGGACCTCGAGGGCCGGCCCCGCGCGGTGATGGTGAAGAACTACATGAACGAGCGCGGCTACAAGGTCCTGAACGCCCTGGACTCGGTCGCCACCGATCTCGACGCCTCGCCGGCCCAGATCGCGCTGGCCTGGCTGATGGCCCGGCCGGGCATCACCGCGCCGATCGCCAGTGCCACCACCGACGAGCAGCTCGACCAGCTGATGGGGGCGGCGCGGCTGCGGCTCGACGAGGAGCACATACACCGACTCGCGGAGGCGAGCCGGTGAGTTTTAAGTGTTAAGCCTTAAGCTTTAAGTGAAGACCGGAGCGGGCGTTGCCCGAGTCGGGGGGGATCATGCGCCGCGTTCGGGAACCACCAGGCGGGGTTGGTCTTTGCAGCGTGTGTGGCCGCGGACGGAGGGGTGGCGATGTACGCACTCTCTCGCGCCGTGCCGGCGCGAGCGGCATGGGTTGCTTTGGTTTGCCTGATCGGGGCGGGGCTGCTCGCCGGTTGTGCGGGCGGGCTGATGCCACCCGGAGCCCCGCCCGAGGGCGGGGCTCCGGGCCGGCCATCCGCGGGCGACTCCATCGGCGTGCTCCGCGAGGGCTGGCACACGGGACTGGTCCTTCCGGCCGCGGAGCTTGATCCCCCGCTCGCCGGTCTGCGGCAGGCCTTCCCGGGGGCCCGCTATCTCGCCTTTGGCTGGGGCGATCGCGCCTACTATACCGAGGGCCATCCCGGATTCGGCACGGCGCTGTCGGCGCTGTTCCCCTCCGCCAGCGTGCTGTTCGTGCACGCCCTCCCGGCCCGGTTGGCCGGTGCGCTACCGAAGGATGCGAGTCTGCATTGGTTGTGCGCGTCGCCAGCGCAGGTGCGCCGCCTGGACCGTTACCTCGGTCACTATCTCCGCCGGGGACCGCACGGGCGGCCCAAGTTGGTCGGCCGCGGCGGCTGGCCGCACAGCGTCTTCTACGCCTCGACCGGCGACTACGACGCTCTGCACACCTGCAATACCTGGACCGTGGCGGCGCTGGCCTACGCGGGCCTGCCCGTGCGCGCCGGCGGCGTGGTGTTCGCGGGCCAGGTCCTCTCGCGCACGCGCCCGCTGGCCCCGCCACCGCGCAGACCGTCTGCCGCGGTGAATGCCCCGGGGGCACGATGCCCGACCGGCGGTGGCTGACACGGCGGACCACGCCCTGCGCACCGACCCCTTACCAACGTGGCGGGCGAACACCTTGCGCGGGGGTACAGCCGCCGGTGGCCATGCACGGCCGCTGCTGCCGCCGTCGGCCGTCGCGACCGATTACCGCTCGCGCTACCAGTCAGGGGGCGGAACGTCCGGGTAACGTCCCGCCCCCGCGCGCTTTACCGTCGCTGTGCGCAAGCGGTGGGAGAACCGCGAGGGCGGGGCTGGGTGCTCGTTCCTGGCCGGAAAGATGGATCGTCCCCGAGTCGGTCACGCGCGCCCGCCGGTCGAGCTCGAGGCGAACCCGCACGGTCCAGGGATACCGGGCGTCGGGCGCCAGCGGTCTGCCTGCATTGTGCTCGGTACGGCTCAGACCGAAGCGCTCGTAGATCACGCCGGCCGGCCGCCAGCGCACGCCGCGCGCCGTGGTGGAGGCGGGGATCAGCGAAATGCGCGGCCCGAGGCGCACCGGCCGCGTCGGGCAACACCGGCCGATGTACGTACTTTCCGCATCTACCCAAAGCGTCCGCAGGGGTCTATATACCCTGTGCGTTCGCGTTCGGCCGCTCCGGCCATGGCGCGGACGGAGCAGGGATCGCGGGGCCTGCCCCGCAGATCGGGCGCATGGTGCCAGTGCCGATCATGGACCGACATCACCATGCGCCGTTCCAGGGAGGACTTGTCAGATGTCTTATCGAGCTCTATCTCTACTGTCCGTCGCACTCGTCTCGCTGGGCCTGCTGGTCGGCGGCCCGCAGATCGCCGGCGCAGCTGCACTCGGCACATCCGCCACGCAAGCCCGGAGTGATAGCCCGGCCGCAACCACCGGCAGCGACGCCACCCGACTGATCCTGGCGGCAGAGGACAACGCCGCCCAGCAGGAGGAACACAAGACTTACGGCTGCGACACCCCAAATCAGCTTCCGCCGGCCCGGGCGGGCCAGACCCAGACGACGAACGAGAACGGGCCCGCGACACCTCAGACCAGTTACGGCTGCGACACCCCGACCCCGGGGGAGAAGGGCTCGTCCTGTTCCGGTACGACGCAGCCCACTCGGACCGACATCACCCCGGAGAGGGCCCATCAGACCTCCGGCTGCGACACGCCGTCCCCGCAATAGCCGGGCAGCGATGCATTTCCGTCGCGGGGCCCAGGCGGGAAGCATCGGGCGCAGCCGGCCGCCGGGGATTCACTCGCAACATCCGCGGCCGGCCCCGGCGCCGGCCGCGCTGGATCTGGCGACGCCGCCGCCCAGGCGCGCGAGCGGCCCGGATTGCCCGGGAGGGCCACCTGAAAGGCGCCATAAACCAGGGGCAAGCCAGCGTGTGCCGCGCCTGTCCAGGCGCCACCGGCGGAGCGTAACGGCCCAGTGGGCAAACCACTGCCAGACAAACGACACGAATCGTGCTAAAAGGAGCCTGACGTTCGCTTGGCTCTGACCATAGCACCGGAATGACGACCGATACTGCCGCCCTGCTCCCGAGGGTGATAGACCTGTTGCTCGACCTCGTCTGCCTGGTGGACGAGGACGGGCGCTACGTCTTCGTCAACGCCGCTTCCGAGCGGGTGCTCGGCTATCGACCCGAGGAGCTGATCGGGCGGCAGATGATCGAACTGGTGCATCCCGACGACCGCGGACGAACACTCGAGGCCGCGGCGCGGGTGGCGGCGGGCGAAAACCACATCGACTTCGAGAACCGCTACCTGCGCAAGGACGGAGGCGTGGTGCACCTGATGTGGTCGGCGCGCTGGTCGGCGGCCGACCAGGCGCGACTGGCCGTGGCCCGGGACGTCAGCGGGCTGCGGCGGGCGGCGGACATGCGCGATGCCCTGTACCGGATCTCCGAGGCCGCGCACACCGCCGAGGGCCTGAACGATCTGTATGCGCATATCCACCGGATCATCGGCGGGCTGCTCTCCGCCACCAACTTCACGGTGGTCCGCTACGACCCCGCCACCGGCCGCGTGTCCTACGCCTACCACGTCGACGAGCGGCAGCCCCGCCCCGAGCCGCACCCGCTCGGCACGGATACGCCCGTCGCCGACGTCATCCGCGGTGCGCGCGCCCTGCTGGTTGCCACCGACGGAGGCCGTCGCCCCGCCCACCTGGTCGCGCCGGGCGGGCCCGGCCATCCGGACTGGTTGGGCGTACCGCTGGCCTCCCACCAGGGCGTGATCGGCGCCCTGGTGGTGCGCAGCTATGGCGGTGACGTGCACTACACCGAGGCCGACCGCTCGCTGCTCACCTTCGTGTCGACCCAGATCGCCACGGTGATCGAGCGTAAGCAGGCGCAGGCGCGGATGGTGCACCTGGCGCAGCACGACCCCCTCACCGACCTGCCCAACCGCATGCTGTTCGGGGACCGCGTCGACGTCGCGATCAAGCGCGCGCACCGCGACGGCGAGCGCGTGGGGCTGCTGTACCTGGACCTCGACGATTTCAAGGAGGTCAACGACCGCTTCGGCCATCACACGGGTGACCGCCTGCTGCGGGAGATCGCCCGCCGCCTCGAGAGCTGCGTGCGCGAGTCGGACACGGTCGCGCGCATGGGTGGCGACGAGTTCACGATCCTGCTCACGAACATCCGGGCCCCGGAAGACTGCGCGGTGGTGGAGGCCAAGCTGCGGGAGGCGCTCGGCGCCCCGATCGAGATCGATGGCGGCGACGTATCCGTCTCCGCGAGCATCGGCAGCGCCGCCTACCCCGAGGACGGGATTGACGCCGACGCGCTGATGCGGCGGGCGGATGAGGGGATGTATTCCGCCAAGCGCGGGCGGCAGAGCCGCCCGCGCTTGGCGGGGTTTTAAGTGTTAAGTTTTAAGTGAAGAGCGGGCTCGGTGCTCGCACCCGGTGTGGTGCACCGGCGAGGCAACCGCCTCCGATTATGGCCGCGAAGCCCGTCGGCTTTCGCCTCGGGCGGAACTTAGCCTGCGCGCGGCGCGGGCAGCACATCGCCGGGAAAATACCGACCGAACAGCGACTTAAAACTTAATACTTAACACCTAAAACTCTCATATCCGATGGATGACCACGCCCCCCTCTCCCCTTCCCCGACCCGCGGCGGCGCCGGCGAGCCGGCCGGGCCCGCGGTGCTGGTGGAGCACCTGAGCAAGGACTTCGACGGGCTGCGGGCGGTGGACGACGTGTCCTTCCGGATCGAGAGCGGGCGCATCTTCGGGCTGCTCGGGCCCAACGGGGCCGGCAAGAGCACCACTCTGGCGATGCTGGCGACGCTGCTGCCGCCGACCTCGGGCACGGCCCGGATCAACGGCTTCGAGATCGCGGGCGACCCGGACGGCGTGCGGCGCTCGATCGGCATCGTGTTCCAGGACCAGAGCCTGGACGAAGAGCTCACCGCCCGGGAGAACATGGACTTCCACGGGCGGCTCTATCACGTGCCGGCAGCGGTGCGCCGGCAGCGGATCGACGAGCTGCTCGCGCTGGTGGGCCTGGCCGAGCGCCAGCGCTCGCTGGTCAAGACCTTCTCCGGGGGCATGCGCCGGCGCCTGGAGATCGCGCGGGGCCTGCTCCACCGCCCGCGGGTGCTGTTTCTGGACGAGCCCACGCTGGGCCTGGACCCGCAGACCCGCAACCTGCTCTGGGGCTACATCGAGCGCCTGCGCGACGAGCAGCGCATCACCATGATCCTGACCACCCACTACATGGAGGAAGCCGACCGGCTCTGCGACGAGGTGGCGGTGATCGACCGCGGCCGGATCATCGCGGCCGGGGCGCCCGAAACCCTCAAGGAGGAGGTGGGAGAGGACACCGTGACGCTGGCGACCTCGGACAACGAGGCGGTGCTGGAGCGGGTCCGGGTCCTGTCCGCCGTGCGCCGGGCGGAGATCTCCGGCGACGCCATCCAGGTCGACCTCGACCGGGCCGAGGCGCACATCGCCGAGCTGGTGAACTGCGCAACCGCGGCGGGCGCGAGTATCAGCGCGGTGAACGTGCACACGCCGACCCTCGAGGACGTGTTCCTGCGCCTGACCGGGCGCACCATCCGCGAGGAGGAGGCGGGCGGCCGGGACCGGATGCGCATGGCGCGCCGGATGTGGAGGCGCTGAGGTGGACGCGGTCTACACCATCTGGCTGCGCAACGTGAAGCGCTACCTGCGCTCGCGCAGCCGGATCGTCGGCAGCCTGGGCATGCCGCTGTTCTTCCTGGTGATCCTGGGCTTCGGGCTCAATTCGGTGGTCACCGACAGCCACATGCGCGGCGGCTACGTGGGCTTCATCGTGCCGGGCATCGTGGCGATGAGCGTGCTGTTCACGGCGGTGTTCTCCGGCATCCAGATCATCTGGGACAAGCAGTTCGGCTTTCTCAAGGAGACCCTGGTCGCGCCGGTGTCGCGGCTTTCGATCATGCTCGGCCAGACCTTCGGCGGGGCCACCGCCGCCCTGATCCAGGGCTTCATCATCCTGGTGCTGTCGCTGTTCCTCGGCCTGAAGGTCCCGGGCGCCGCGGGCTTTCTGGTGGCGCTGGGCTTCATGATCCTGATCGGCGTCGCCTTCACCGCCTTCGGCATCGCCATCGCCTCGCGCATGGAGGACATGCACGGCTTCCAGCTGATCATGAACTTCGTGATCTTCCCGATCTTCGGCCTGTCCGGCGCCCTGTTCCCGATCGACCGCCTGCCGCTGTGGCTGCGCTCGCTCACCTATGCCGACCCGCTGACCTACGGCGTCGAGGGCATCCGCTACGGCCTGTCCGGCACCGCGACCATCCCCCCGCTGGCGAGCCTGGGCGCGCTGGCGGCGTTCGCGGTCGCGATGGTGGGGATCGGGGCGTGGTTGTTCAGGAACGTTCGTTCCTGAGTTTTAAGTTTTAAGTGAAGAGCGGGCTCGGTGCGGCGAGGCATCTGCCTACGATCGGCGGCCTGAGCCCTTCGGCTTTCGCCTCGGGCGGAACTGGGCCTCCCCGCGGCGCCGGCAGCACATCGCAGGGACAATACCGACAAAACAGAGACTTAAAACTTAACACTTAAAACTCCCCCGGAGGGCGTCATGCCACTCGAGATCATCGGTGCCGGGTTCGGGCGTACAGGGACCGCTTCGGTGGCTACCGCGCTGGGGCGGCTGGGCTATCCCTGCTACCACATGTTCGAGGTGCTGAAGAACCCCGAAAACAAGTCGCACCTCGATTTCTGGCACCGGGTCGCCAACCCGGCGCCGGGAACGGCGCACGACTGGGAACAGGTGTTCGGGAACTACCGGGCCGCGGTCGACAACCCCGCCTGCTGCGTCTGGCGCGAGCTGACGCAGGCCTACCCGGACGCCCACGTGCTGCTCACGCTGCATCCGCGCGGCCCCGAGGCCTGGTACGAGAGCACCATGGACACGATCTACTTCACCGAGGTGATGTGGCAGTTCAAGCTGCTCGAACGGGTCCTGCCGCGCAGCCGGAAATTCGGCGACATGTCGCGCAAGCTGATCTGGCAGCGCTCCCACCGCGGCACCATGCAGGACCGCGAGCGCGCCATCGCCCACTACCGGCGGCACGTCGAGGAGGTGAAGGCCGCCGTGCCCGACCACCGGCTGCTGGTATACTCGGTGGACCAGGGTTGGGGCCCGCTGTGCCGGTTCCTCGGCGTCCCGCAGCCGGAGACGCCCTTCCCCAACGTCAACGACCGCGCCGCCATCAAGCAAACCATCCGCGAGATGACGCGGGGGGCGTATGGGATACTGGCGGCGGGCGCCGGAGTGGTGGCCGGGCTTGCGGCCGCGGGTTATTTTTTGCTCTGAGGCTGGGCACTGGCGTCGGGTGGAACGCCGCCAGAGTTTTAAGTGTTAAGTTTTAAGTGAAGAGGGGCCCGGTGCTTGCATCCCGGGTGGTGACAACGGCCAGTCGGTTGCCTCCGACCAGGGCCGGGCGGCCCTTCGGCTTTCGCCTTGGGCCGAAGAGGCCCGATGCCGGACGTGCAGCACATCGCGAGGCCCCTGCCCGTACCGCAACTACTTAAAACTTAACACTTAAAACTTAACACTGGTTTTCATCATGTCGACCCATTTCCAGGGCCACGGCGGCGTTTTGCTCGCCGCGGACGTGGCCGGTACTTCCGGACAGCCGCCGGTGATCCTGCTGCACGGCGGCGGACAGACGCGCTACGCGTGGGGAACGGCGGTGCGCCGGCTCGCGCGCGAGGGCTACCACGTGATCTCGCTGGACCTGCGCGGTCATGGCGAGAGCGACTGGGCGCCGGACGGCGACTACTCGATGGACGCTTTCGTGGGCGACCTGATGGCGGTGATCGACACCCTGGACATGCCGCCGGCGCTGGTCGGGGCGTCGCTGGGCGGGGCGACCTCGTTCCTGGCCGTGGGCGAGAACGACCGGCCGGTCGCCAGCGCGCTGGTGCTGGTGGACATCGTGCCGCACGTGCGGCCCGAGGGCGTGCAGCACATCCGGGCGTTCATGCGCGGCAATCCCGAGGGCTTTGCCAGCGTGGAGGAGGCCGCCGACGCCGTCTCGCGCTACCTGCCCCACCGGCCGCGGCCGAAGGATCCTTCCGGCCTGCGCAAGAACCTGCGCCGGGGCCAGGATGGGCGCTACTACTGGCACTGGGACCCCGCGTTCCTGGACGACCGGGGCGCCGACATGTCCGGGCGCATGGCCGCGGCAGCCGCCGGGATCGACATCCCCACGCTTCTCGTGCGGGGCAGGAACAGCGAGCTGGTGACCGAGGCAGGCGCCCGCCGGCTGCGCTCGCTGCTGCCCCAGCTGGAGTACGTCGACGTGCGCGGCGCGGCGCACATGGTGGCCGGCGATCGCAATGACGCCTTCAACAACGCCGTGACCGGCTTCCTGGAGCGCGCCGCGCCGGCCTGAGCCGCGCGTCGGCGAACCTCGCCCGCCCGCGCGCGTCAAAGCGGGTGAACGCGGCGGGCCGCTCTCACCCCTCCGGCGCCACCCCGGCGCCGGTCCCCGGCATTGCCGCCGTCCCGCGGGCCGGCCCGCGGGGCCGTTGCGGGCGGCCTGCGCATTTCCCCGTGTCGCAAGGCGAACAGGAGGTACGAATGACGACCGACCGCCCCTCGGCCGGCAGCGTCTTCGCGCGCGTGCTGGCGACCCTCCGGCACCGCCCGCTCGAGCAGCAGCCGGATCCCCGCACCCGCCAGCGCAACCTCGCGCTGGTGCTGCTGACCACCATCGCGCTCTTCTACCAGGTGTTCATCGTCCCCGCGGTGGCGCCGGCGCTGATGCGCCATTACGCCATGACGTTCCCGCAGTTCGCGGATCTGCTCGCGGTCGCCCTCGCCGCGGGCGCTTTCGGCTCGCTGCTGGCCGGACGCTCCGACGAGCGCGGACGCGCCGGCGCGGTGATCGCCGCCCTGGGCGGCGCGTCCCTGCTCAGCCTGCTGGCGCTGCCGGCGATGCCGGGCGTGCTGAGCTTCGGCGCCGCCTTCGCCGCGATCGGCTTCGCCCAGGGCATCGCACTGGTCAACACGCCCGCGCTGGTGCGCGATTTCACGCCCGGCCTCGGGCGCGGCACCGCCATGGGCCTGTGGGCCGCCGGGCCGGTGCTGGCGAGCATGCTGGTGGCCGAGGTGGGCAGCCACACGCTGCCGGCGCTGCCCGGCTTCCGGGCACAGTTCGTGATCGCGGGCGGCTTCGGGCTGGCGGCGTCCGCCGCGGCGCTGCTGTTCCTGCGCGAGCTGGCGCCGCGCCTGCGCGAGCACCCGCTTCCCGGGGGCTACACGCACTACGCCCGCGACGCCGACGGCCGGCCGGACCGCCACCACCCCTGGCTGCAGATGCTGCGCGGCGAGGTGGTCGGCTCCTCGCTGTCGATCAGCCTGTACCTGCTGCTCTACCTGACCCTGGTCGGCTTCGCGGTGGTCTACCTGACCACCAACTACGGCTTCGGCCTGGCCGAGGCCAACGCCCCCGGGGACTGGGTCTGGGCCTTCGACGCCGGGACCGTGCTGCTGCTCGGGGTGGTCTCCGACCGGCTCGGCGTGCGCAAGCCGCTGATCCTGCTGGGTACGGTGGGCAGCATACTGCTCACCGTGCTGGTGGTGCTCACGAGCGATCATCCCGCCAGCGGCTGGCCGCTGCTGGTCGGGATCATGTGCCTGGCGGCGATGCTGGTGGCGGTGGTGTTCGGCCAGTGGCTGGCCGGCTTCACCGAGATGCTCGAGCGCCTCAACCCGGCCCTGACCGGCCGCGGCTTCGCCATCTGGGGCTGGATCCTGCAGGCGGTCGCGGCGAGCGCGTTGTTCCTGATGCCGATGGTGGTCCACCCGGTGACGCCGCTCGTGCGGCACGAGGCGCAGGTCAACCGCCTGGAGGTCGCCCTCGACGGGCAGCTCGCGACCATCGCCGAGGCCCCGCGGCTGTTCCGGAAACTGCGCCGCGATCCGCCGGGCCAGGCCCCGGCGTCGCTGCGCCAGGCGCTTGCGGCCCGCGTGGGCAAGCAGGCGCTGCGCGAGGTCGAACAGGCGCGCCCGCGGCTGGCGACGCTGTACGAGTACCGCCCGGCCGTGAACGGCGCCGAGGACCGGGCGCCCTACCGGTGGATGCTGTGGTGGTGGATCTGCGCCATCTGCACGCTGCCGATGTTTGCGCTGGTGCTGGCCATGCGCGGCCGCTGGGTTCCCGACAGCCTGTGGCGGTGGCTGGAGCGCCGCCGTGAGCGGGGCGCACGTGCCGCGTCCACGCACGCGGGACGCTAGCGATCCCGGCGGACAGGGCCGCTCCCGCTTCGTCCGCGTGACCGCCGCGCGGCCGGGGGCGACCCCGCGATGCGCCCGCGCGTGCATGGACTGAACCTGATGCAGCTCAATTGCGACCGGGACCGGAGGTGTAGGCTTGGGCCAATAACTACAAGCCCGGCAACGGGCAACCCTGGGCCCCTGGGGCAGGCACGCTGCCTGCCCCGTTTTGTCTCTATCGCGTCCACCGGCGCGAGCGGCTCCGGCGAGTGCTCGGTGGCAGTACGCTTCGGAACTGACCTGAATCAATTGGGCCAATCCGGCGCCGGTATACTGTTGCTTATCAGGACGACATCTCCCCTCTAGCAAGGTGCAGTCCTCTCCTTCGGGCAGGTTCTTCCTGCCCTTTCTTTTGTCCGGATGTCCCGGCCGGGATTGACCCACGTCACCCGCAGCTTCGCTGCCACGCCGTGATAGTGGGGGACATACTCACGCCCGCCGGAGACCGTCATGTTCGACCACGAAGCTGACGCGGTGGAGGCGGGGGCGACGGACGAGAAGGACTGCGGATAGGGCCGGCGCCCGGCCCCGGACGGTGGACCGCGGGCCCCGGGCGGGACACGCGGGTTCGCGGCCGACCCCCCGCAAGGTCGAGCAGCCGGGGCGCCCGGTTCGACGGTACGTCCCCGCCGGACTCAGGTCCGATCGAGCCGGTCCTGAAGGCAGGCCTCGATGTCCGCGAGCGCGGCCTCGTAGGCCGCGCGCAACCGACGCAACGGGTCCGCGACATCCAGGTCGACCAGCCCACCTGGGCGATATCCTTCCACGGCAGGTGCGCCGCCTGGTCCTCGCCGGGGATCTCGCCGTAGACGGCCATCGGCCGGCCGGCATGGAAGGCCCAGCGCGCATCAGGAACAACAGCCGGACCGAGCCGGACCTCCGGGGACATCCGCGCCAGGAGCGGCGCCGGGGCCGTCCCGGAGAGGATCGCGGGTCAGCGGTCCTTCCACACGGGCTTGCGCTTGTCCATGAAGGCGTCGATGCCCTCGCAGGCGTCCTCGGCCAGCATGTTGCAGGCCATGATCTCGGAGGCGTACTCGTAGGCCCCTTCGAGACCCTTCTCGAGCTGCTCGTAGAACATGCGCTTGCCGGTGGCCACGGCCACGGCCGACTTGCCGCAGATGCTGTCGGCCAGCTCGCGCACGGCGTCATCCAGCCCGGCGTCCGGCACCGCGCGGTTGATCAGGCCCTGGCGCTCCGCGGTGGCGGCATCGATGAACTCGCCGGTGAGCAGCATCTCCATGGCCGGCTTGCGCGCCATGTTGCGGCTGACCGCCACCGCCGGGGTGCTGCAGAACAGCCCCACGTTGATCCCGGAGGTGGCGAAGCGGGCGTGCTCCGAGGCCACCGCCAGGTCGCAGGTGGCGACCAGCTGGCAGCCGGCGGCGGTCGCGACGCCGTGTACGCGGGCGATCACCGGCTGAGGCATGCGGGTAAGCGTCAGCATCATGCGCGAGCACTGCGCGAACAGGGCCTTGTGCTGCGCCTTGTCGCTATGGCTACGCATCTCCTTGAGGTCGTGGCCGGCGCAGAAGGCCTTGCCGGCCCCGGCCAGGACCACCACGCGCACGCTGTCGTCGGCGGCGATGGCGTCGAGCGCGTCCTGCAGCTCGGCCAGCATCGCTGAGGAAAGGGAGTTGTACTGGCGCGGACGGTTCAGGGTGAGCGTGGTGACCGGGCCGTCGTCCTCGCGCAGCACAATGGGTTCGGCGCTGTCGAGTGCCGGATCAGACATGGCGTTCTCCTTATCCGGGCGGGTTTGCCCCAGTTTACTAATCCGACCAGGGAAAATACCACGCCCCGGAAGCCACGTGAGCGATGAGATGCGGCATTACCCCTGACCGGGCGGGCGCTGCTCCGCCGGAAATGTGGTCGCCTCGCCCGGCGTCTCCGGCGGCAGGCGGCCGCCGGCAAGCCACTCCAGGGGGATATCCCACAGCGCCTCGCGCAGTCGTTCGTGGAAGAATGCGAAGTGCCCGACGGACGTCCGCCCGAGGGCCGACGGCGGGATCACCAGGTGGGTGCGCTCCGCCCCGCGGTAGTAGGCGAGCAGCCGGCGCACGGCGGCCTCCGTGCCGAACGGGTCGTCGGTCACCCCGACGGCCAGTATCGGGGCCCGGACCGCTGCGAACCGCTCCACCAGCGCGCGGCGGCGCGCCGCGGAGAGCCGCCGCGGCCCCCGGCGCCAGAAGTCCTCGAAGCGCGAGCTGCGCCGGGTCCAGTCGTGCACCACGCCGCGCGGCGTGTCCTCCATCCAGCCCAGGCGCGCGCCCGGGAAATAGCCCAACGCGGCCGTGATGGCGGGCATCGCGAGGTGCCATTTCAGCAGCATCCGCAGGCGCCTTCCCCGCCGGTAATCACGCCAGTGGGCGAACTGCGCGCCCATGGTGAAGATGCGCTCGATCCGGTGGCTCGATTCCGCGAGGCCGACCAGGAAGCCGCCGACGCTGTGACCGACCACGTGCACGGGCTGGTCGGGGAAGGCCGTCTCCGCGTGGCGCAGCATCGCCTCGAAGTCCAGACCGCCCCACTCCAGCCAGCCGCCCGGGAAGCCGCGCAGGGAGGCCGGCCGCGAGTCGCCGATGCCACGGTAGTCATAGGTGATGACGTCGAAGCCCCGCCCGTGCAGGAACGCGGCGAAGCGCGCGTAGTAGCGCCGGCGCACCGAGGTCGCCGCATTGACGATGACCACCGGTCGCGGCCGGCTCGTGGGGCCGCGGTGGCGCCAGAGCGAGCCGGCCAGCCGGTAGCCGTCGGGCGCCTCGACGGACAGGGGGACCGGTTTGGTGGTGTGGCTTACGGGGGCATCCACGGCCGCTGATCCGGTGTTCGGGTGATCGGGGACCGGGTATCAATGATCGCGCACGCGCCCCCCGGCCGCCAAGTCGGGGGCGTGCTGCCGGGTATGCCGGCCGCGAGGTCGCCCTTTCGGGGAGACCAAGGGTGCGCCTGGGCGTTCAGGTCGGCTGGCAGGGCCGAGCGATTGCCGATGGTTCGGGCCGCGCGAACCCCGGGTGCCGGGGGGCCAGCGCGTCGGCGAGGGCCGCTTCGAAGGCGGATGTCAGGTCGCGGATCCGGAGGTCGGGCGCGGTTTCGCGGGCCACGGTGGTGATCGTCTCCGCCCGGCAGCGCCGCGGGCTGCCGACCCCGCGGTGGAAGCGGTTGACCGCGCGGCAAAAATCCGCGGGATCGCCCGCCAGCAGCACCGAGGCGGTGATCATGGCGTAGCCGCCGGCGGCGGGAGAACCGCGCCAGGCCTGGGCGACGCCGCCGAGCTTGCGCCCGCCCGCGGCAAGGTCGCAGCGGCCGGCGCAGAAGGCGCCGGCGACCACGGCCACGAGTGAGGGTACGCCGAGCCGGCGCAGCGCCCGCAGCAGCGGCTCCGTGAGCTCGCCGTAGAGGTCCCGCACGCACAACCCGGCCCGCCAGGGCAGCACCCGGGCGATCTGCAGGGTGTCCGGCCCCACCGGGAACGCAGTGCCGCCGCAGTCGCGCACGCACACCGGCCAGCCCTCCCGCGCCAGCTGCGAGCGCGCCCGCGCAAAGCCGGGCAGGCGGCTCTCGGCGCGCGTGGCGACCACCGCCCTGGGCGAGCGCCAGCACAGGGTCGTCTTCGGCCCCTGCCCCGCGCCGACGGCACGGGCCGCCTCGCGCTGCCATCCCAGCCCCGCCTCCGCGGACAGCGCCTGCCAGCGCAGCAGCGGTGCGCCGGAGAAGGGCCGGGGCGGGGCCGACGTCCCTGTGTCCCCGCGGCCAGGGTCAGGTAGCATCGATCCGCCCGATCACAGAGCCGGGACGGACCACGCCGTCCTTGGGCACGCTGATCGTCAGGCGCCCGGCCACCGGTGCGTCGATCTCGAAGGTCGCCTTCTCCACCATGATCTCCGCGACCGTGGCCCGCGCAGGCACCTCACTGCCGTCGCGGTAGAGCCAGTTCGCGACCACCCCTTCCGGGGTGTCGGAGACATCCCAGAGATCCTGCGGTATGCGGATGTCGGTCATCGTTCAGGCCGGCACCTTTCCGAGCGTCTGCGCCACCGCGGCCTGGATTTTCCCCGGGTCGGGCAGGCAGAACTGCTCCATCGGCCGGGCGTAGGGGATCGGGACGTCCGGAAACGCCACCCGGCGCGGGGCGCTCTTGAGCAGCCCCGGGTCGGTCTCCACCACCGAGGTGATGACCTCGGCAGTCAGGCCGAAGCTCCGGTAGTCCTCGTCCACCACCACGAGCCGCCCGGTCTTGGCCACCGAGCGCAGCACCGCCTCGCGGTCCAGCGGCACCAAACTGCGCAGGTCGATCACCTCGGCGTCCGCGCCTTCCTTCGCCAGCGCCTCGGCGGCGGCGAGCGCGTGGTGCACGGCCATGCTGATCGCCACGATGGTGACGTCGCTTCCCTCGCGCGCCACCCTGGCCTCGCCGAACGGGATGGTGTAGCTCTCCTCGGGCACCTCGGCGGACGCGCCTTCCGGTGCCGCCATCCAGGCCAGCCCCTGGAGGCCCTTGTGGAACATGTACAGGACCGGGCTGTCGTCCCGGATCGCGGAGGTCATCAGGCCCTTCGCATCGTAGGCGTTCGAGGGCGCCACCACCTTCATTCCCGGCAGGTGCGCGAACGTCGCGTGCAGGGTCTGGGAATGCTGGCCGCCGTCGTCATAGCCGCCGCCGGTCGCGGTCATCAGGACCATCGGCACCTTGCAGTGGCCGGCGGAGAAGTAGGTGTTCTTGGCGGCCATGTTGTAGATGGCATCCATGCACACGCCGAAGAAGTCCACGAACATCAGCTCGACGATGGGGCGCATACCGGCCATGGCGGCGCCCACGCCGGCGCCGATGAAGGCGGTCTCCGAGATCGGGGTGTCGCGGACGCGCTCCTCGCCGAACTCGTCCAGCAGCCCGGTGGTGGAGCTGAAGATCCCGCCGTAGGCGCCCACGTCCTCGCCCATCACCAAGACCTTGGGGTCCGCACGCATCTCGTGGGCGATCGCCTCGACCATGGCGCGCGAGCCCGTCAGCACTCGATTGCTTGGCATATCCGTCTCCTCCGTGCTCAGGCGAACACGTGTTGCAGCGCGTCTTCCGGCGCGGGATCCGCGCTCTTGCGCGCGAACTCGAACGCGGCATCCACCTCGGCCCGGGCCTTGGCCAGCGCCTGTTCCACCTCCGCCTCGCGGATGTCGGTTTTGCCCAGCATGTGCTTGCGCAGGCGCAGGATGGGGTCCCGCGCCTTCAAGCCGGAGACCTCGTCCTTCGGCCGGTAGACCTCCGGGTCGCCCTGGAAATGCCCGTAGTAGCGGTAGGTCTCGACCTCGATCAGGGTCGGACCGCCGCCCGCGCGTGCACGCTTGACGGCCTTGCCCGCCACCTTGAACAGCTCCAGGGTGTCATTGTCGGCGACGTGCACGCCGGGGATGTCGTAGGCCTTGGCACGCAGGCTGTTATCGGCCACCGCAGTGGATTTGTCCTTCGCCACCGAGATGGCCCAGGCGTTGTCCTCGATCACGAAGATCACCGGCAGCTGCCACAGCGCGGCCAGGTTCAGCGCCTCGTGAAAGGCGCCCTGGTTGGCGGCGCCCTCGCCGAGGTAGGCCACCGCCACCGCGTCGGTACCCTGCAGGCGGGCAGCCAGCCCCGCGCCCGTGGCCGGGCCGGCGCTCTCACCGATGATTCCGCTGCAGGCGAAATTGGTCGCCGGGTCGAACAGGTGCATGTGGCCGCCGCGCCCGCCGGCGAGGCCGGTGCGCTTGCCGAAGATCTCGGCGGTCATCTTGTTCAGGTCCACGCCCTTGGCGATCGCCACGTGGTGGGGCCGATGGGTCGCGGTCACCGTGTCGTCGCGGCGCAGGTGCACGCACACGCCCGCGGCGCAGGGCTCCTGGCCCGCCGCCAGGTGCATCTCCCCGGGCACCGGCCCGGCACCGATGTCGAACTTCGGGCTCTTGCCCTCCATGTAGGCCTGGGCCATCGTGTCCTCGTAGTACCGCGCCTTCGCCATCACGGCGTACATCCAGAGCAGCTGCTCTTTGCTTGGTTGCATACGTCCTCCTCCTGCCCGGGAGCGAACGCCAGAGTCCTCCCGGGATGGTTCAAATGTAGGTCCCCGCAGGAAGGGTTGCCAATTTCTGTTGGCCGGCGCTCGGGGGAACCCGCCGGTGACGGGGCATGGGCCCCGCCGCCAGCGACGAAGATCCCCGGCCAGGCATCCCCCGGCCGGGGGCAGAGTTCGGTTTCGCCCGGCGGCGAAGCGGGCCCGGGGAGATGGAGGGCGGGCCCAGGCGCCTAGAACAACCAGCGCATGACGTCGAAGCCCGCCCCCAGTACGCCGCTGGCGACCCCGACCGTGAGGTCCAGACCCTGCCCCGTGACGTCGATCACCCCGTGTACCGTGACCCGGCCGGCATCGGCCGGCACCGATCCGTGGCGGTGTCGCCGCGCGTAGCGGGTCGCGTGCTTCTCGTCAGCCCTGGCGGCAGCCTGCTGGGCGCGGGAAAGCCTGGAGTGCGTCACGACCGTGACGCGGACCGGGGCCGTCCCGCGGCGGTAGAACCCGAGCCTGCGCGCGACCGCGACCGAGGCGTCGATGATCCGGCCCCGGTGGAACGGCCCGCGGTCGTCGACCATGGCCACCGCCTCGCGGCCGTTGTCCAGGTTGCGGATGCGCACCCAGGTGCCGAACGGCAGCGTCCTGCTCGCGACGCGCATCGCCTCGGGCCGGTACGGCGCGCCGCTCGCTGTGGGCTTGCCATCGGCGCCCACGCCGTACCACGACGCGATGCCCCGGGCATGGTAGCCCGTGGCGTCGTGGATCACGTGGTAGCAGCCGCGGTGCCGTACGCAATACGACGGGGGTCCGGAACGGGAAGGCGGGGATGGGGGGGTTTCGGGAGAATGGGGCGATTGCCGCATGGGCAGGCCCCACGCGGCCGTCGGTTGCGGCCGCGCCCTGCGCGGGAACGGCGCGCAGCCGGCCAGCAGCGCGCCGGTGCATAGGGCCGGAATCATCGCGATCAGGCGTGCACCGCGCATATCTCTCCCCGGGACCCCGCGTGGATCCATGAGCCTCGGTGACTCGTTGTGATTCCCGTTCCGGCCATCCGCGGTCGTTCCAGCATACGGTGCCTGGAGCGGGCCTGCCATTTGCCGGCGCATGCCCCATGGCCGCGCCGCGCCGGTTTGACAGCCGCCACGTCCCTGCGCATGGTCACCGCAGGGACGCGGCCGGCGGTCCCTGCGCGCCGTCGAAGACAGGACCTTCCTGATCCCGACCCGCGCCTGTTCCCGGGCGCCGACGGACCGGCCCTGCGGGGAGCCCGGCGCGGGCCGGCCCGGACACCGACGGTGCGAGGGCAATGCCCCGATCGCCGGGAGGCGCGCAGACGGGCCGCGGCGAGCGAAGGGCAGGCCGGCCCGGCGACCGGCCCCGAACCCGACGAAGGAGACGAGCATGCAGCAGCGCACCCTGGGTCCTTTCACGGTCTCGGCCATCGGCCTGGGCTGCATGAACCTTACCCACGCCTACGAGCCGAAACCCGACGCCGACACAGCCAAAGCCGTCCTGCGCGAAGCCGTCGATCTCGGCTACACGTTGTTCGACACGGCGACGATCTACGGCGCCGGCGAGAACGAGAAGCTGGTGGGAACCGTGCTGGGTCCTCACCGCGACGACATCACCCTGACGAGCAAGTGCGGCCTGTTCATCGACGGCGACGGCCGGTGGTGTATCGACGGGCGTCCGCAGACGCTTCGGCAGCACTGCGAGGACTCCCTGCGGCGTCTCGGAACCGAGGTCATCGACCTCTACTACCTGCACCGCAGGGACCCGGAGGTCCCGATCGAGGACAGCGCCGGCGCGCTGGGCGATCTGGTTGCCGAGGGCAAGATCCGGGCGACCGGCTTGTCCGAGGTATCCGCGGCGACCCTGCGCCGCGCCCACGCCGAGTACCCGGTGACGGCGTTGCAGAACGAGTATTCGCTATGGACCCGCAACCCGGAGATCGCCACGCTCGAGACCTGCCGCGAGCTGGGCGTGGCCTTGGTCGCGTTCAGCCCGGTGGGGCGCGGCTTCCTGCCAGGGACCCTGCGCGACCCGCAGGCCCTGGCGTCCGGTGACCTGCGCCACGGCATGCCCCGCTTCGCGCCCGAGAACTATCCCGCGAACCTGGCCCTGCTGGACGAGGTCAGGCCGATCGCTGAAGCGGCGGGCTGCACGCTGGCGCAGCTCGCGCTGGCCTGGCTGCTCGCCCGCGGCGAGCACGTGATCCCGATCCCGGGCACGACCAGCAGCGAGCATTTGCGGGAGAACGCGGCCGCGGCCGAGGTCTCACTGGATGCCGACACCGTCGCGCGACTGGATGCGATCATCAACCAGCGCACCGTCCACGGGGCCCGCTACGGCGAGCGGGCCCAGCGCACGGTCGACACCGAGGAGTTCGACTGAACCGACCCCGCCGGGGGCGAACGCCGGTCGCCATGCCCGCGCCCCCGGACGCGGAATCATCCCCTGCCCGGGTCGGCCCGCTCAGAACTCGCTGGTCCAGCTCAGGTAGAGCAGGCCGTGGCGCCGGGAGCCGCCGCCGACCGGGTGATACCAGTCGACGCCGAGGCCCACGCCGAGCCGGGCGTTCTGCAGGTTCGCGAACCACTCCATGCGAACCGAGTTGAACCGTGTCTCGGCCGCGGCGACGGTGTTGTAGCCGGTGCCGCCGCGGTTGAGCCGCCCGTGGCGGCCCAGCAGCGCGACGTCGCCGCTGCCCGGCACCGTGCCGATATAGCCCAGGGTCAGCATGCGCGCATCACTGCCCGCGGCGTAGCCGATCGGCCGGTCGTAGTAGCGGTAACCGCTGCCATAGACCGGGTCGTTGTAGGCCACGTCGTAGAGGGAATTGCCGCCCGAGCGGGCGGTGGTATCGGCATACTCGGCGAACGCGCGCCAGGCGTCCCCCTGGTTGTTCAGCGCACCCCAGGTCTCGACGCCGTACTGACCGAAATCGCCGGCGGCCTGACCCGCCGCGCGCTGCTGGCGCACGGCATCGCCGTACAGGGCCAGCGGCACGCCGCCGAGGTGGAAAGCCCAGCGTGCATCCAGCCCGCTCAGGCGCACGCCGGTGCGCGAGTACGCGCCCGCGGTGTCGTTGGCGGTCAGGCTGTCGCGCAGGCTGGTCCAGCTGTCGTTGCCGTCGCCGCCCCACTGCCCCACGCGCGACAGCCCCACGGTCAGCCCCTGCAGGGGCTGGAAGCTGAAGCGCGCGCCCGCCAGGCGCGCCCGGGGGACCGCGCGGTGCGCCTGCGTCTGGCCGAGGAAGGCGACCATCCGCCAGGGACCCAGCCAGTGCAGCCAGGGCGTCGCGAAGGCGTCCGCCCGCCGCCGCTGGAAGGTGATCGACGGCACGGGGCGGGCGTTGCTCGACAGCATCATGCTGCCGCCCCAGGCCGGTCCCCACCACCGTTCGACCGCCCCCGCCGAGAGCATCCAGTTGCCCAGGTTCACGCCCACGTAGCTGCCGTCCAGGCGCGCGTTGTGTCCGTCCGGAGCGTCGTGCACCGCCTGCGCCGAAAGCTTCCAGGACAGCAGCGGACCGGAGCCCTGCATGCTCGCCCCGAGCGTGGCCTGCCCGCGCGGTGTGTCGTTGAACCAGCGCAGGCCCGGCTCCGCCGTGCGGGCGGTAAAGGTCACCGCCTCCCGCACTCCCTTCGGCGCCATGGCCATCACCGCGTCCACCGCGGCGGCCTGATCCGGCGGCAGGTTTCCGCTGTTCACCCCGGAAAGCTGCGAGGCGATCGCGGACCAGGGAATCGGCCAGGTGTCCACCGGCATGTTCAGCACGCCCGCGTCCGCGAGCAGGCGCAGATCGCTGCGCAGTCCGAAGTTGCCGGGGGCCAGGAGCATGTCCGCGCGGGCCGGCTGCCAGGCGGCCAGCGCGGCCACGCCGGACAGCACGGCCGCCGCCGCGAGCATCCTCCACGCGGGTGACCGGCGGCTCGTTCGGCTTTGCTGTTCCACCGGGGCTTCCTTATCTCGTTCCTGGACGGCGCGTGCCGCGCCCGCGATGCTACGCGGGCTGGAGCAACCGGATGTTACAGTCTTCTCGCAGGTATTGTCAGGCCTTTGCGGCGGCCCGTGGCGTCGTCGCATGGCGCAAGGAGGGAGAGCCGTGGCGCTGCAGGACCGGCGAGCGACATCGTCCACGCCGGCACCGCCAACTGCAGCATGGCCCTGGAGGCCGACGACCAAGCCCATGAACAGGCGCAGGCTAGGCCAGCCAGGCGAGCCGGCCGTCGCGGCGCTTCAGCCACTCGCGCAGGTCGGCCAGCGGCATCGGGCGGGCGATGAAATAGCCCTGCGCCAGGTCGCAGCCAAGCTCTCGCAGCAGGTGCAGCGCTTCCTCCGACTCCACGCCCTCGGCGACCACCACCAGCTCGAGGGTGTGCGCCACCTCGATCGTGGCCCGCACCAGGGCGGCGTTGCGGTCGTTGCGGTCGATGTCACCGATAAAGCTCTGGTCGATCTTGATGGCACGAACCGGCAGCTGCTGCAGATACGCCAGCGAGGAATGGCCGGTGCCGAAGTCATCCAGGTGGATGGGCACCCCCAGGTCCGTGAGCGCCTCCAGCAGTTGCTGATTGCGCATCGGGTCCTCCATCACCGCGGTTTCCGTGAGCTCGAGCTGCAGCCAGGGGGTCTCCTGCCGAGGCCCGGCCAGGAGACCGGCGACCTCCCGGAGGAGCTCTTCCTGGTGCAGCACCCGGGCGGACAGGTTGACCGCGATCGGTACCTTGAAACCCCATGCTGCGAGCTGCACGTGATCCTTCCGCGCCTGGTGCAGACCGAACGCGGTGACCGGCTGGATCAGGCGGGTCTGCTCGGTCAGGGGGATGAACTGGTCCGGCGGGACGTTGCCCCACTCCGGGTGGCGCCAGCGCAGGAGCGCCTCGGCGCCGCAGACGCGGCCGGTCCCGAGGTCGACCTTGGGCTGGTAGTGCAGCTGCAACTGGCGATCGTCGATGGCCGCCCTCAGCGCGGCCAGGATCTCCAGGCGCTGGCTCGCCTCGTGCTCGGGCTTGCCGCGGTGCACCTGGTAGCGCGCCATTCCGGCGGCGGCCTGATCCGCCGCGGCGCGCGCCCGGGCCAGCAGGATCTCGATGTCCGTGCCGTGATCCGGGTAGACGGCCAGGCCGATGCTGGAATCGAGCTGGATGTCGATTTCCCCGACATGCAGGGACCGATCGGCCAGCTCGTGCACCGCCCCCGCGATCTCCCCGGGGCCGCCTGCGGGCCGCAGCTCGTTCATCAGGGCGATCTCCGCCCCGCCCCAGCGGCCCACGAGGAGCGGCCGGGGCTGCATCTGCCAGAGCCGTTCGCCCAGCTCCCGCAGCACCCGGTCACCGGTCGCCGGACCGAACGCGAGGTTGATCGAGTCGAAACGATGCAGGCGCAGGATCGCCACCACGAGCCGCCCGCCGGTCGGCCCGTAACGGCGCTCCCACTGCCCGAAGCGGCGCAGGAAGCGCGGCCGGCTGGCCAGGCCCGTCACCGGGTCGCTGGCCGAGAGCCGGCGCAGGTCGCGGCGCAGCTCGAGGTGACGGCGGCGCAGGCGCAGCTCGGTCACCCCGTAGCCGGTATCCATGGCGAGCTCCTCGAGAAGCTCGAGGTCGCCGGCGTCGAACGCATCGGTCCTGGCCGCGAACACCATCAGCGCCCCGGTCACCTTACGCTGCACGCGCAGCGGCAGGAGCAGCGCGCTGACGATTCCCTCCGCGGCGAGTCCGGCGCTCCATTCCGTCCCCACCACCTCCAGCTCCTCGCCGCGCAGAAGCAGCGGCCGGCCGCCGCGCATCGCACGCCGAATGACGTCGGTCGCGTCCGGTCCCTGCCCCGGACGCAGCACCAGGGCAGGCAGGCGTGTGGCCAGGTCGGCGCCGGCCGCGCTGCAGGCAGCGAGCTCGACCCCGTCCTGTTCGCCCAGAAAGCCGATGCAGGCCGCCAGGTAACCGCTCTCGGTCACCGGAATCTCGCACATGGCGCGCAGGAGGGAACGCTCGTCCACCTCGCGCGCGAGCGTGCGGTTACCCGCGCTCAGGGTGCGCAGGGCCCGGTTGGCCCGCTCGACCTGCTGCTGGCGCCGGGCCAGTCCCGCCGCCATGCGGTCGAAGCTGCGCCCGAGCGCTCCGATTTCGTCCGCGCGGCGCCAGCCCACGCGCTGGTCCAGGCTGCCCCCGCCCAGCATGCCGGCGACCCGCGAAAGCTCCTCCAGCGGCCGGATGACCAGCCGCTCGGCACCCAGCCAGGCCAGCACGAAGAGTGCCAGGCAGGCCGCGGCCGCGCCGAAGGCCGACCATTCCAGGCGCCGCCGGATGGGGCCGTACACCTGCGCCACCGGCAGGCCCACCACCGCCACCAGCGTGCCATGCAGGCCGGAAACGCGCACCGGGACATGCGCGTACAGCCACTCACGACCATGCCGGTCGCGCAGCTTCACCACGCTCAGGTTGCCGTCGATGGCCCGGGCCTTGCGGATCCTGTGCAGTGGGACGGTGCTGCCGATGTAGCGGTCGGGGTTGGGGTAGCGGGCCAGCAGGCGGCCGTGCGGGTCGGCCAGGCCGACGAAGGCACGGCCGGAAAGCGCCGGGTCACGCGCCAGTAAGTTGAGCCGGTTCAGGCTCATGGCGACATACGCCACACCGGCAAAGGATCCCGCTGCGCCGCGGACCGGGTAGCCCAGGTTCAGCGTGGGCATCCCGGTCACCCGGCCCACCTGGTAGTCACCGACCGCCAGCCGGCCCGACGCCAGCGCCCCGCGGAAATAGACCCGATCGCCCAGGTTGACGGGCCCGGGCGGAGGCACCCCGCTGCAGGCCAGCTTGCCGTTGCGGTCGATGAAGCCGGCATTGAGGTAACCGGTGCTGCCACGCAGGAAGGCGGCCACCAGGCGGGTACAGGTCTCGGAACCCAGCGCGTGCCCAGCCAGGCTTTGGGCCAGCCGTTGGGTGGCCATGCCGGCGTCGTCGATTTCCTGGCCCTCGGCATAGGCGATGCTGTTGGCCATATGCACGGCGCTGTCGAGAAGCTGCTCGCGACGGGTGTGGAACTCGGACACGGCCATGCTCACCAGGGCAACCATGCCGGGGATGGTCGCCAGCGCGATCAGCAGCAGGAGCTTGGCCCTGAGGCCGGTGGGATGGCCGGCTCGCATGCGTCAGCCCAGCCTGTCGGTTTTTAGGGAGGTCACTTTGAATACTGCGTATAGCGGGACACCTATGATATTGGTTCAAACACTAACAAAGGCAGCTAACAGGGGTTGCGCGAGACGACGAGATTGGCCGATTGGCCGATGAGCGGACGGTCGTCCGTTCAGGAAGGCAGCTCGAAGCCCTTGCGGCGGAACAGTTTCAGGCAGGCATCGACGACCTGGCGGTCGTAGAGGCGCTCGCGCCCCTGCTCCAACTCGGACAGCGCGGTGTCGATCCCCAGGCCGGGCCGGTAGGGCCGGTAGGACGCCATCGCTTCGACGACGTCGGCCACCGCCAGGATCCGCGCCTCCAGGCAGATTGCCTCCCGCTCGAGGCCGCGCGGGTAGCCCGAACCGTCCAGGCGTTCATGGTGCTGCAGGACCATGTCCCCCACCGGCCAGGGGAATTCCACGTGCTGGATGATGTCGTACCCGACCTCGCAGTGGGTACGGATCAGGGCCATTTCGGGATCGCTCAGCCGTCCGGGCCGGTTGAGGATCTCGGAGGGAACGTAGATCTTGCCGATATCGTGGATCCCGGCGCCCATACGCACTCCCCGGACCTGCTCCCGGTCCAGTCCCAACTCGCCGGCCAGCGCGCCCGAAAGCTCGGCGACCCGCTCCTGGTGGCCCGCGGTGTACGGGTCGCGCTTGGCCATCGCCCGCGCCATCGCCTCGACGGTCGCGGCCAGCGAGCGTTCCAGGCGCTCGGCCCCGGCGCGGCGCTGCGCTTCCGCCAGGCGGTGCTCGGTGATGTCGACCGCCATGCTGAGCAGGAGCTGCCGGCCGTCCGGCAGCCGCCCAAGCGGGCCCGCATAGAGCTTCCACACCCTGGTGCCACCGTCGCGGGTGCGGACGTTGAACTCGCCCTGCAGGTCCGGCCCCGCGCGCCTGCGCAGCTCCGTGACGCGCTGCCGGGCCTGGGTAAGCAGGGTGTCCTCGTAGGCGGACTCCAGCCAGTGCTCGACGGTCGGAATGTCCTCGCGCGTATAGCCGGTGAGACGGGTCCATTCCCGGCTGAGCAGCACGACTTCGCCGTCCTCGGCGTGCACCATCACCGGCACCGGCGCGCCTGCCACGGCCTCCCGGAGCTCGCGCTCGCTCTTCCGGCGCTGCATGGCCGCGCGTTCGCTCTCGCGGACGTCCCGGAACACGCCCAGGACCAGCCTCCGGCCGTCGATTTCGGCCACCGCCGAGCTGATCTCGACCGCGATCCGCGCGCCGGCCGTGTCGACCAGCACGGAGTCCCGGCTCACGTCGTGACTGAGGTACGCGTAACGCCGAAACTCGGCGCGGTAGCGTTCGGCCTCATCGGCCGGGTGCAGCGTGCTCTGGTGCCGCCCGATGATCCGGTCGCGGGAGCGACCGCACAGGCGCTCGGCCGCCGCGTTGCAGTCGAGGAGCTCACCGCTGTCCGCGTCGGCGATGAAGATCGCGTTACCGGCAGCCGCCGCCAACCGCGCCCACGCGCTATCCGGGAGGCCGCCGGTCACCCGCTTCCGCCCGATCGGGTCGTCCCCGTCGTCTTCGTACCGCTTGTCCATGGGAACCACCGGTTGTCTCGCCGCAGTCTTTGAGTAGCACGCGCGCCCGCTCCGGAGCAAGGGTAGAAGTCTTGCAGATCGCACCATCCCCGCCGAATGCAGGGGGTCGCCCGGGACCGGACGCGGCGCCCGGGCACGCTCAGTTCCGGTCCGGTACGGAGGCGCCGGAGGAGCTCCGTGACGGATCGTGATGCCGGAAGGCCCAGCGGAAGGCCACCACGTACGCGCCCTGCAAACCCGCGGCGAGGAAGAACGGGGCCGCCAGCCAGCCCGCGCCCAGCAGCGCGCCGGCGACGAACGCGCCCCCTGCCTGCGGGAGCATCATCGACAGGCCGTTCAGGCTCGCGGCCAGGCCACTGCGGCGCCGGCTGACCAGGCTGACCGCGAGGGCCTGGCGGGCGCCGACGGTGCCGCGGTTGAGCACCGAGCGGACGACGTAGAGCACGCCGACCAACGGATACCAGGGAGCGAGCGCGATGCCCAGCAACAGCGCCAGCGCGCTGCTGCGCATGGCCACCACCGTCAGCACCACGCCGAAGCGCGACGTGAGGCGCCCGGCCCCCAGGGAGGCGGCCCCGGTCAGCGCGAAGGCCACCGCCATCACCGGTGCGATCGCCGACGGCCCAATGCCGAAGCGCAGCTTGAGCCAGTAGGTGAACAGCGGGCCCACCAGGCCGATGCCCAGGCTGTTGAGCGTGTTCACCGCGACCAGGCGCGCCAGCAGGCCGCGTTCCGACCGGGTCAGCGGCGCAGCAGGCGGCTGCGCCGCCCGCCGCCGCGTCCGGGTGTCCGGCGTACGCCCGAGCAGCAGCCAGTTGACGGCCGCGCCCAGGGCCACCAGCAGGAACAGCGGGCGGTAGGCGTCCGCACCGGTCAGCCAGGGCGAAAGCCAGTCGGGCAGCCCGGCGAGCGCAGCGCCCAGCGCCAGGCCGAAGAAGCCCAGCGCCATGTTGAACGAGTAGAGACGCCCCCGCTCGCCCCGGTGCACCAGCCGCGCCAGCCAGCCCTGCTCGACCGCGCCGAACGGCCCCGCGGCACCGGCGGCGCCGCGCCCGAAGCCGCCCACCAGGGTGGCGGCGACCAGCAGCGGAGCATAGCTGGTGAGCAGCGCGACCAGCGCCGAGGCCAGCAGCGAGAGCTCGTACAGGCGCACCAGCCCGCGGCGCCCGCGCCGGTCGGACAGGGGCCCCAGGAACGCCGCCAGCACGCCGTTGCCCATCAGGCTGCCCATGAACAGGGTGCCGATGGCGATCGAGCTCCAGCCGAGCGCGTGCAAATACAGGGCGAAGTCGGTGACCAGCACGCCCTGGCCCAGGCTGCGCAGCGCGCGCGCCGCCAGCAGGCGCGATACGCCGCCGTGACCCTGCAGGCGGGGCGGGAAGGTCGGGCGGGACAAGGGGCCGGTCTCCGGGCGCGGGTCGGAAAGGCGCAACGGCTCGCCGTGCGTCAGCGCGCCGCCGTCCGGGAGCCACCGCCCGGGCTGCCGGTCGGCGGCGCCACCCGGGCGGGTTGCCGCGCGGTGCGGGTCGGGCCCGAGGTGTGATTCCACGGCATCGGCTCGTCCCAGGCGGAGAGTTCCAGGTGGATCACCAGCCAGAAGAACCCGGCGGCGAAGCAGACCGCTGCGATGATTGCGAGAGTTTTCTTGCGCATGATCGCCTTCGTTGACACGGACCGCGCCCGGCGGGCCGACAGGCTCAGAACCGGAAGTACACGAACAGGCGTCCGTGGTTCTTCGAGTCCTTGTCGATGCGATGGTAGCGGGCCTTGACGTCCGGTCGCTCGAGAAACTTCAGGACCCGCTTCTTGAGCTGTCCGCTGCCCTTGCCCGGAATGATCTCGACCGTGCGGATGCGCTTTCGTTCCGCCTCAGCGACCACGCGCTCGAGCTCGGCGTCGATCGCGTCGCCGCGGTTGTAGATCGGATGCAGGTCGAGCTTGATCCGGGACACGGCAGGCCCTCAGCCGGTGAGCTCTGCCCGCTTGCGCTCGCGCAGAGGCTCCAGCGTCTCGGCGACGCGCAACATCTCGTCCAGCATGCCGCGCGCGGAATCCTCGATCTCCACCGGCGGCTCGAACGCCCCGTCGTCGGTCATGTGGCGGGCGAAAAAGGGCAGAGGCACGGCCTCGTTCAGCGGCACCATCTTGAGCGTGGTCAGGACCGGCTTGATCAGCTCGGCGGAGCGAATCCCGCCGGCGATGCCGCCGTAGCTGACCAGCCCTGCCGGTTTGTAGTGCCACTCGTGGAACACGTAGTCCAGCGCGTTCTTGATGCTGGCCGGGTAGCCGTGATTGTACTCCGGCAACACGAAAACGAACGCGTCGGCCTCGTTGACCATCTCACTCCAGGCCCGGGTATGGGCCTTGTGATAGTTCCGCAGACTCGGGTGCTCGGGCTCGTCCAGCAGCGGCAGGCCCACCTCGGCCAGGTCCAGCACGCCGCAGTCGAACTCCCCGTGGCCACGGGCGACGCCCTCGAACCAGGTGCTGACCGCAGGCCCCTTGCGGCCGGGCCGGGTGCTGGCGGTGATGATTCGGAGTCGATACATGTCTGTTGCACTCCCGCGTAGGCGGATGACGGACCCGAATGCTATCGTACTGCATTGCCCGCCCGGGAAAGCCCTGCTCGCCGGGGTCATCCGGGGCGCGGCACCTCCCCAACATCCCGGACGAGCGTTTCTCCAGGGAGACCTGATGGCCCAGGGCGCGGGCGCGTCTGCGCGCTACAGCAGCAACGCGGGCGGGTTCCGCCCGCACTGGTATGTCGCACCGCTGGTGGCTCTGGCGGCGTTCATGGAGGTGATGGACATCTCCATCGCCAACGTGGCACTGGAGCACATCGCGGGCAACCTGTCCGCGACCGTGGACCAGTCGACCTGGGTGCTGACCTCCTATCTGGTGACCAACGCCATTGTGCTGCCGATGAGCGGCTGGCTGTCCGGGACCATCGGCCGGCGGCGGTTCTTCCTGGCCTGCATCATCGGCTTCGCGGCCTGCTCGCTGCTGTGCGGCCTGGCCACCTCGCTCGGCATGCTGGTGGCGTTCCGCGCGCTGCAGGGCGCCGCAGGTGGCGGCCTGCAGCCGACCTCCCAGGCGATGCTGGCGGATTACTACCCGCCGCACCAACGCGGCCGGGCGTTCGCCTTCTACGGCATCGCGGTGGTGTTCGCGCCCACCCTCGGGCCCGCGCTGGGGGGCTGGATCACCCAGCATATCAGCTGGCGCTGGGTGTTCCTGATCAACGTGCCGGTGGGCGTTTTGCTGACCGCCCTGGTGCTGGCCGCGCTCCCCTCGCGGCTCAATACCCGCGCCGAGCGCAAGCCTGGCTTTCGCGTCGACTATCTCGGCTTCGCCCTGCTGGCGATCGCCATGGGCTGCCTGCAAATCGTGCTGGACCGTGGCCAGCGCGACGACTGGTTCGCCTCCGGGTTCATCGTCGCCATGGCGGTCATCTCCGCGGTCGCGTTCGTCACGCTCATCGTTACCGAGCTGCGTCACGACCATCCGATCGTGGAGCTGCACCTGTTCGGCAACCGCAGCTTCGCGGTGGCCAACCTGTTCATGTTCATCCTCGGCGCGGCCCTGCTCGGCAGCACCCTGCTGATCCCGCAGTTCGTCCAGGAGCTGCTGCACTTCACCACCACCGACGCCGGGCTGGTGCTGATGCCGGGCGGCTTCCTCACCATCGCCATGATGCCGATCGCCGGGCGGCTCACCGACAGGCTCGAGCCCCGCTACCTGATCGCCTACGGCTTCCTCGTCGGCGCGCTGTCGATGTACCTCATGTCGGGCTTCAACACCCAGACCGACTTCTGGACCGTGGCGCTGTACCGCCTGGTGCTCTCGGCCGGCCTGCCGTTCCTGTTCCTGCCCATCACCACGGCGGGCTACTTCGGCGTCCCGCCGGACAAGAACGACCAGGCCTCGGCCATGATCAACATGTCCCGCAACGTCGGCGGCAGCGTCGGCATTTCCCTCCTCAGCACCCGGCTGAGCCGCCTGAGCCAGACCAACCAGAACGTGCTCACCGGCCACGCCAATCCGTACAACCCGGCCTTCCGGCACGCCCTGGCCGCGCTCAAGAGCGCGGGGGCCTCCCTGCACCAGGCCTACGCCGTGATCTACCAGACCATCCAGGCCCAGGCCCGCATGCTCGCCTACGCCGATGACTTCCGGCTCCTGGCGATCCTGTTTATCTGCATGGTGCCGTTGACCGTTCTGCTGAGGCGGAAGCCGCGGTGACGAAAGTGTTAAGTTTTAAGTCAAAGAGCACCGACCGTGTTCGTGGGGCCACCAATTTCGCTCTTCGCCTGGAACTCAATACTTAAGGAAGCTCTGATTAATTTCCCGTCCGGGTCATAATACTGGTAACGGATCTTGAGGCTACCGGGAGAGGGTTGATGCGCCAGCGCACGCTTGCCGAGGAAGGATTCGAGAAGTATCGCAAGCCCACCCGTCGGGAGCAGTTTCTGGCCGAGATGG
>Ga0209918_1000086_pt1 | contig 70184 bp, 61 predicted proteins | sample SalPonD_shore_MG_FD_185712 | JGI IMG/M metagenome (GOLD analysis project Ga0209918, IMG submission 185712) | Salt pond soil microbial communities from South San Francisco under conditions of wetland restoration - Salt Pond MetaG... | ecosystem: Environmental > Aquatic > Marine > Intertidal zone...
ATACGATGGTTTCGCACCCGCTGGGTGACCTCCGTCTCGGGGACCGTTCATGCCTGAACACCCCACAACGTAGGCACCTGGCGGGTGTTTTTCATCCCCCTCTGCGTCCCCCGGCGCAGGATCCAGGTTCAGACGTCCGTGCCCATCTTGGTCCCGTTCGCGCAGGAAACGGACCCGTGCATCCGGAGGACCCGTGCATCCGGAGATCGAGCTGATCAGGGAGGAATGAGATGGCGAAGGGACGAAGCGCCGGGTCGCGATCGGGGCGGGCTCCGTCGCGGCGGAAGGAGAAGCGAGGAGGGCGCCTCCGGGTCGTCCTGTCCACGGCCGTTCTGGTGCTGGGCGTGGGCCTGCTGGCCTACGCCTGGAAGCCCGGGGGCAGCGGGCATCACCCGACGCCGCGGGCCGGCGTGACGGCGGAGAACGTCATGCCCGCGGTCCGCTACGCCAGCGTCCCGCGCATCGAGAAGGTGTACCGGGAGGTGGCGCAGGTTCCCGGGGCGGTGGACGGCATCTATTGCTACTGCCACTGCATCGAGAACATGGGCCACACGTCGCTCCTCACGTGCTTCGAGAGCGACCACGCCGCCGGGTGCGACGTGTGCCTCAGCGAGGGCGACATGGTGTACCGCATGACGCAGCAGGGTCGGTCCCTGGACCAGGTGCGTCAGGCCATCGATCGCACCTTCTCGAGCTGAGGGCGAGGCCGGCCGTACGAGGGGGACGCGCGCCCTCCACGCGCCGGCCGTCGGGCGACCCGGTACCTGACGGCCCGGCAGAGGCATAGGTTGGGCCGAAGAGCGGGCGCCGGGTCCGACCCCTGCCGGCCCGCCGCCGTCCAGCGGATCGAGCCCCCGGAGCCATGAAGATCCTGGTCGTCGAGGACAACAAGAAGGTCGCCAGCTTCATCGAGCGGGGCCTCCGGGAGGAGGGCTACGCCGTGGACGTCGCGCACGACGGCGTGGACGGCTCGATGAAGGCGCACGTGTACGACTACGACCTCCTGATCCTGGACATCATGCTGCCCGGGAAGAGCGGGCTGGAGATCGTCCACGACCTCCGCCAGGAGGAGGCGGCGGTGCCGGTCCTCCTCCTCACGGCGCGCGACTCGACCGAGGACGTGGTGCGGGGGCTGGACGCGGGAGCGGACGACTACCTGACCAAGCCGTTCAGCTTCGACGAGCTCCTGGCCCGTGTGCGCGCCCTCCTGCGGCGGGGCGGCGCCGAGCGGACCGAGCGGCTCCTGTACGCGGACGTGGAGATGGACCGCATCCGGCACGTGGCCCGGCGGGCCGGGGAGGCTCTCCGGCTCACGCCCAAGGAGTTCCAGCTCCTGGAGTTCTTCCTCCTGCGTCCCGAGGGGGTGGTGCGCAGGACCGAGCTCCTCGAGAAGGTGTGGGACCTCCACTTCGACCCGATGAGCAACGTGGTGGACGTCCACGTGGCCAACCTCCGGCAGAAGCTCCGCGAGGGGGACCGCGCCCCGCTCATTCACACCGTGCGCGGCGTGGGCTACGTCTTCTCCACGGACGCGCCCGACTGAGGGCCCCCGGGTGTGATCCGCTCCTTCCGCTTCCAGCTCTCCGCCCGGTTCACCGCCACCATGACGGTCGGGATTGTGGCCGTGGCCGGTCTGGGCTGGGCGGCCCTGCGCCAGACCCTGGACCGGCAGATCGAAGCGAGCGTCCTGAACGTGGCGTCGATCCAGGCCTCCTCCGTCACGGACTCGCCGGACGGCGCGATGCACTTCCACGAGTGGAACCTGACCCCCGAGGAGGCGGCCTCGCTCCGGGACCTCAACCGGTACGCGGAGGTGTGGGACGAGTCGGGCCGGAGCCTCCTGCGCTCCCAGTTCCTGACCCGGGACCTCCCGCTGGATACCCCGGCGCTCGCGAAGGCGGCGGCGGGAGAGCTGGCGTGGACGGACGACCGGCTGGGCGAGACGGAGATCCGGGCCCTCTACTATCCGCTGGGGCGGCTGGGGGCGAGCCACGCCCGCCACGTCCTGGAGGTGGCCGCCCCGCTCACCAGCCGCAACCGGACGCTCGAGACGGCGGCCCTTTTCTTGGCCGCGATCGTCCTGGCCGTCTCGGCCGGGACGTTCCTGGGGAGCTGGTGGCTGGCTGGCCGCGCCGTGCGTCCGGTGCGGGACATCACCCATGAGGCGGAGGCCATCGAGGCCGGGACGCTGGGCCGACGGATCGACGCCCACGCCGACACGCGCGAGTACGAGCGGCTGGTCGACGTCCTGAACACCATGCTGGAGAGGCTCGACGAGGCGTTCGAAGCGCAGAGACGCTTCACCTCGGACGCGAGCCACGAGCTCCGCTCCCCCCTCACGGCGCTCCGGGGCGAGCTGGAGCTGGCGCTCCGCCGCGAGCGCGAGCCCGAGGAGTACCGCCGCGTGCTCGAGAGCTCGCTCGAGGAGGCCGAGAGGCTCTCGGCCCTGGCCGAGGATCTCCTGACGCTGGCCCGCTCGGACGCCGGCGTGATCGAGCCGCGGCTCCGGCGCGTGGAGGCGACGGAGACGATCCGGCGCATCGTCGAGCGGCACCGGACGCGGGCGGACGAGAAGAGCATCCGCCTGGAGGCCGACGTGGAGGCGGGGATGAGCGGGGTGTGCGATCCCGATCTCCTGGACCGGCTGCTCTCGAACCTGCTCGAGAACGCGCTCAAGTTCACGACGCCGGGCGGGCGGGTCGAGGTCTCGGCGCGCGGGGAGGGGGAGGACCTGGTCCTGGAGGTGGCGGACACGGGCCCCGGGATCCGGGAGGAGGACCTCCCCAGGATCTTCGACCGCTTCTATCGCGCGGACGCGGCCCGCACCAGCACCGAGGGGACGGGGCTCGGCCTCTCGATCGTGCGCACGACCGCCGCCGCCCACGGCGGTGAGGTGACCGCCCGAAACCGCCCGGAGGGAGGAGCGGTCTTCAGGGTCCGGCTGCCGGTGCTGGCCGACGCGACGTGAGGGCGCCGGCCGGCACGCCGGGCTCTCATCGTCCGTTCCGTCGCGTCGGCTTCCCGCACGCCCCGCAGTAGTTGGCGCGGTCCCGGAGGGGCTCCCCGCACTCGGTGCAGAAGCGTCCGCCCGCCGAAGCGTGGCGGGAAGGCGCCCTGGACGATCGAGTCTCCCCCCCGCCGGTTCCACCGCCCCGCCGTCCGTCCAGCCAGTCACGCACGGAGGGGTAGAGCCCCGCGCTCCCGGAGAGCACCGCCGCGATTCCGAGCACCAGGAAGGCTAGGCGATGCGGCTTCGGGTTCGGGGCGTCCGCTGGAGGCGCCGGCGCGCCCTGCATCTCGTCCGGGCTCACCGAGGGGTCGCGGTCGTCCTTGCGGTAGGTGACCGTGATCGGCGTGGCCTCGCCGGCGGGCCGGGCGCCGAGCCTCAGGATGCGGTACTCGAAGCCCTTCCGGTCCCGGATGACCTCGTCGGTGGGAGGCTTCACGCCGAACCCCTCCGCCCTGCGCGGCTTCTGCACCGCGACGACCAGGCTGTCTACCGGGAGGGCCGAGACGACCGGGTACGTGAACTCGCGCCGGTCCCGTCCCGAGAAGGGATCGTAGTAGAACTCCATGTAGAAGGTGGGCACCTCGAGCCGGTAGCTGATCTCGACCAGGCCGTCGTCACGCTCGTGCGTCGCGTACTCGGCGTGGACGTGCCGCCCCTGCTCGTCGATGCCGCCCACCATGTGGACGCGGGCGCCCGAGGGCACCACGAAGGTGAATTCGATCGGCGTGCTCACGGTCGGGGGGAGGCGTCCCTCGTAGATGGCCAGCACGCCGGGGTCGTCGTACTCGGGCCAGATCTGGACGTCCATGGATGCGGCGGCCGCCGGGGCGGTCGGGCCGGCCGGGGCCGGGCCACCCGGAACGGTGGTGGGCGCCGGCCGTCCCCCGCTCGCGGCGAGGACGGTGAGCACGGAGGCGAAGAGGGCGAGGGGCTGGATCATGGAACGCTCCCGGCAGGTCGAGCCACGGCCGCGCAGCCGCGCGCGGCGGTCATCCGATGCATCGTCCTCTCGAATGTGACGGAGCCCGACTGAAGCAGGGGTGAGATTATCGTGAAGAGGGCTTCATGCCCGTGGAGAGGGTCTCGTGCGCGGGCCGTCCCCCGTCCCCCTCCCCTCCCGGCCTCCGGCCCCCACCGCGGTTAAGGATCCTTCACCGTCGCCTCACGCTGACTTCATCGCCCTCTCCACACCTTGTGGCCGTACGCTGGACAGGACCTCGAATCGCGGGAGAGAGCGATGAGCCAGAACGGTCGCAAGTGTCACGTGGATCCCGTACGGACCGCCGTCGATCCGACGCTCCTCGAGCGCTCGGCCACGGCGTTCCTGGCGGTCTCTGGCATGGGCTGCCCCAACTGCGCGGCCCGGGTGCGGAACGCCCTCGTCCTCACCGAAGGCGTGGTGGAGGCCGAGATCGACCACGTGGCCGGGCTCGCGGTCGTGAGCTACCTGAGCGAGGACGTGGACGTCGAGACCCTGCGGCGGTCGATCGCGAGCGCCGCCGAGGGAACCCACCACCGGTACGGCGCCGTGTCGATCCCGCCGGGTGCGATCTGGGACGCCTAGAGCCATGGCCACGGCGGAGCCGATCCGGGTGGATCCCGGAAGGAGAGGGGAAGACGCTCCGGACGAGGCGCAGGCGGAGCAGCGGGTGAGCCTGCGGCTGCGCGGGATGCACTGCGCCTCGTGCGTGCGCTCGATCGAGGAGGCGCTGGAGGCTACGCCGGGGGTGGCCCGGGCCGAGGTGAGCCTGGCCACGTCCAGCGCGGCGGTCCGCTACCGGCCCTCCGAGGTGGGGCTCGAGGCGCTGGAGGAGGCGGTCCGCGCGGCTGGCTACGAGGTCGACGCCGATCCGGGCGCGGAGTCGCCCGAGCGCCAGGAGGAGGACCGCCGGCGGGAGTATCGGGGGCTCCTGCGCAGGTTCTGGTTCGGCCTGGCGGCGTCGGTGCCCATCCTGGTGACGGCCTATCCGTCGCTCGTGCCCGGCCTGCGCGGGCTCTCCGAGGCCGGGCTCCGGTGGGTGTGGGCGGCCGACGGGCTGCTGGCGCTGGCGGTCATGGCCTACTCGGGGCGGCAGTTCTACACGGGCGGCTGGAGCGCGCTCCGGCGCCGGAGCGCCGACATGAACACGCTGATCGGGCTCGGCACGGCGGCGGCGTGGCTGTACTCGGTGGCCGTCGTCCTCTTCCCGGAACTGTTCCCGGCGGGGACGGCCGAGCCCTTCTTCGACGTGGCGGCCGTGGTGATCACGCTCGTCGTCCTGGGCCAGGCGCTCGAGGTGCGGGCCCGGGGCAAGACCTCGGAGGCGATCCGAAAGCTCCTGGACCTCCGGGCCAGGACCGCCCGCGTTGTGCGGGACGGGGCCGAGCGCGACATCCCGGTCGAGGAGGTCGTGGTCGGGGATCTGGTGGTCGTGCGGCCCGGCGAGAAGGTGCCGGTGGACGGGGAGGTCGTGGACGGCCGCAGCGCCCTGGACGAGTCCATGGTGACGGGCGAGAGCCTGCCGGTGGAGAAGGGCCCGGGCGACGAGGTCATCGGCGCCACGATCAACCGGACGGGGAGCTTCCGCCTCCGGGCCACGAAGGTCGGCAAGGACACGGCGCTCGCCCAGATCGTGGACATGGTGCGCCGGGCGCAGGGCTCGAAGGCGCCCATCGCGCGGACCGTGGACGTGGTGGCCAGCTACTTCGTGCCCGCCGTCATGATCGTCGCGGTCGTCGCCTTCGCCGTGTGGTTCACGTTCGGTCCGGCGCCGGCGCTCACCTACGCGGTCGTCGTGGCGGTCACGGTGTTCGTGATCGCCTGCCCGTGCGCGCTGGGGCTCGCCACGCCCATGTCGCTCATGGTGGGCGTGGGCAAGGCGGCCGAGCACGGGGTCCTCATCCGGAACGGCGAGGCGCTCCAGCTGGCCCGCGACCTGGACGCGGTGGTCCTGGACAAGACGGGGACGATCACACGCGGCCGGCCCGAGGTCACCGACGTGGTCACGGCGGCGGGCTTCGGCGAGGACGAGCTCCTCCGGCTCGCCGCCTCCGCCGAGCGGGGCTCGGAGCACCCGCTGGGCGAGGCCATCGTCACAGCCGCGGCCGGGCGCGGGCTGGACCTCACGCTGGCCGCCGACTTCGAGGCGATCGCGGGGCACGGCATCTCGGCGGTCGTCGACGGGCGGGACCTCCTGCTCGGCAACCCGCGGCTCATGGAGGCCCGCGGGGTCGACGTCGGCGCGCTCGCCGGGGCCGCGTTGCGCCTCTCCGAGGAGGGGAAGACGCCCATGTACGTGGCCGTCGGCGGCCGGGCGGCGGGGCTCGTGGCCGTGGCCGATCCGGTCAAGGAGGACTCGGCGGCGGCGGTGGGGCGTCTGCACGAGCTGGGGCTCGAGGTCGTCATGCTCACGGGCGACAACGAGAGGACGGCACGGGCGATCGCGCGGCAGGTGGGGATCGACCGGGTGTTGGCGGAGGTCCTCCCCGACGAGAAGGCCGACCACGTGGCCGCCCTCCAGGCGGAGGGAAGGCGCGTGGCCATGGTCGGGGACGGGATCAACGACGCGCCGGCGCTGGCCCGCGCCGACGTCGGGATCGCCATCGGGACGGGGACGGACGTGGCCATGGAGGCCGCCGACGTCACGCTGATCGGCGGCTCGCTGGAGGGGGTGGCGCTGGCCATCGACGTCTCCAAGGCCACCTTCCGCAACATCCGGCAGAATCTGACCGGCGCCTTCGCCTACAACACGCTCGGGATCCCGATCGCAGCCGGCGTCCTGTACCCGGCCTTCGGGCTCCTCCTCTCGCCGCTCATCGCCTCGGCCGCGATGGCGTTCAGCTCGGTGACCGTGGTCACCAACGCCAACCGGCTCCGCACCTACCGTCCGAAGTGGAGGCTCACATGACGCTCGCGATCGTGGCCGTCGACCTGGCGGCCCTGGCCACCGTGTTCTGGATCGTGTGGTACTTCTGGGCCTCGAAGGGCGAGGCCGTCACGGCGACGGTCGCCGCCTCGGGGACGCAGGAGATCTACGTGCGCGTGAAGGGCGGCTACGAGCCCGACCGGATCGCGGTAGAGGCCGGCCGCCCGGTGCGCCTCCTGTTCAACCGGCAGGAGACGGCCGCCTGCAGCGAGCGGGTCGAGTTTCCCGACTTCGGCGTCTCGCGGGCGCTTCCCACCGGGGAGACGGTGACGATCGACCTGCCCGCGCCGGAGCCCGGCGAGTACGGCTTCTCGTGCCAGATGGGCATGCTGCGCGGCACGCTGGTGGCCCGCGGTGACGGTGACGGCCGCGGGCCCCGGGCCCGGGGAGGGGCGGCCTCGTGAAGCGCCCGAGCCCCGCCATGGTCCTCGGCTTCGTCTCGGCCGTCGGCGTCCTGGGCGTCCTCACCTGGGGCCTGGGCCGCGACCCCTACGTGCTGCCCTCGCCGCTCGAGGCGAAGGCGGCGCCCGAGTTCGCGCTCCCCGTCATGCCCGCCACGGACGACGGAACGGACGACGCGCCGCGGGACACGCTCCGGCTCTCGGAGCTGAGGGGGAAGGTGGTCGTGCTGAACTTCTGGGCCTCGTGGTGCCTGGCCTGCCGCGAGGAGCACCCGGTGCTCGTCCGCGGCGCGAAGCGCTACGAGGACCGCGGCGTCGAGTTCCGGGGCGTCCTCTTCCAGGACAGCCCCTCCAACGCGCGCCGCTGGCTGCGCGAGATGGGCGCCGCCTACCCCACTCTCCTGGACCCGAAGACCCGCATGGCCATTGACTACGGCGTCTACGGCGTCCCCGAGACGTTCTTCCTGGACGGGGAGGGGAGGGTGGCCCACAAGCACATCGGGCCGGTGACCGATTCCCTCATGACCGCGAACATCCAGGCCCTGCTCGACTCGGCGACGGCGGTCGGAGAGGGCGGGAGCGCTTCGGCCCCGCCACCCGCGCCATGACCCGCCGCCCGGGTCCGGCGCGAGATGTCGACCCTCCTGGCCGCCCTTCGGGGACGGACCGTCACGACGACCATCACATCGGGAGCGTACCGCCATGAATGATCGCATCCTCCGATGGGCCGGAGCCGCGCTGCTCGCCCCGGTCCTCCTGGCAGCCTGCTCGGGCGGCTCCGCCCCGACGGCCGTCGCCGCTCCGACGGAGCTCCTGAGCGTGGCCCCGACCGGGGGCAGCACGGACGTCTCGGTCGACACGGTCGTGACCGTGACCTTCGACCACGCCATGAGCCCGGCCATGTCGCAGTACGCCGACCTGCACGAGGGCGACCTCTCGGGACCGGTCGTGGAGGGGACGTGGTCCTGGTCGCAGGACACGACGGTGCTGACCTTCACGCCCTCGGCGCCCCTGAAGGCCGCCACCACCTATACGATCCACCTGGGCGGTGGCATGATGGACGCGGACGGCGAGCCCGTGGACATGGACGAGTACGGCCCCGGCTGCGGCGGTCAGACGGCCACGGCCGGCATGATGGGGGCCGGGGGCGGCATGATGGGCTCCGGCGGCCAGGGCTCGCACATGGGCCAGGGCTGGCAGAGCGCCGACGGCGACTACGGCATGATCTTCAGCTTCACCACCGCGGGCTGAGATGGCCGCACACTCGAAGCGCAACCAGCGAGGATTCCCATGCAGGTGACCGACCCGATCTGCGACATGACGTTCGACGAGGAGGAGGCGAAGGCCACCTCCACGTACGAGGGCCGCACGTACTACTTCTGCTGTGAGCCCTGCAAGGAAAAGTTCGAGGAGAGTCCGGAGGAGTACGCCGAGAAGGCGTGAGCTCGACGCCGTGGAGAAGGGCGCTCGCGCGCGGCCCTCTCCACGGCCCCCTCTCCCTCCGACGTCGCGACCCGGGCCGCGCGCGCCGGCGCCCCTCCGGCCGGACCTCGCCGTCGCTCGCCACATGGCTCCCCGGGGGGCTCGTGTGTCATATTCCAGGGGTTCGAATCGTCCTTTTCCGACGTTCCCCGACCTCCTCCCCATCCAGCCCGGAGCCGACCGCATGCTCTCCCGTCCTCGATGGCCCCTGTTCCTGGCCGCGCTGGTCCTCCCGACCGTCGGTCGTCCCCACCCCGCCTCCGCTCAGCAGCCGGCCGACTCCATCCGGGCCGCCGCCGGGCGTCTGGAGCCGTGGACGCCGGTCCGCCTGTGGCTCCGGAGCGGGGAGCGGGCGACGGGGCGGCTGGTGGCCGTCGGGGCGGACGGCCTCCGGCTGGAGGGTCGCGCCGAGCCGGTCCCGGTGACGGCCGTGGACAGCCTCCGCGTGCGGGGCCGGGCCGCCGGGACGGGGCTCGTCGTGGGGCTCATCGTCGGGGGAGGCGGCGGCGCGGCGCTCGGCGCGCTGGCCGGCCTCGTGGCGGCCGGAGTGTGCGAGTACGAGTGCCCGAGCGCCGCCGGCGGGTTCTTCGGCGGGGCCGCGCTCGGCCTCCTGGCCGGCGGCGCCGGCGGAGCTCTGACCGGGCTGCTGGTGGGGTCGGGGCTCCCGCGCTGGGTCCGGCCGGGCTCGGCCGACGGTCCCGCGATCGGGGAGCTCACCGTCTCGGGCGCGTGGTCCGCCTACTCGAGCGCGGCCGACGGATCCGGAGCGGGGGGGGAGGCCGCGTACCTGGCCCTGTTCGGACCGTTCGCCGCGGGTCCCGAGTTCGGCTGGAACGGCCTGGGGGGAGGCCGGAGCGCCTGGCACGTGGGCGGCGTGGCGCGGCTGGACCCCCTGGAAGGCGACCTCCGGCCGTACCTGACGGGCGGGATGGGCCTGTACGCCTGGCGCTCGACGAGCTCGCTCGACCCGTCCATCGAGCTCCTGGGAGGCTCGGTCGGCGCCGGGGTGGCGTGGCGGCCCCGGCCGGTGGGCTGGGGGCTGCGGGCGGAGGGGCGCTGGCACACCAACCTCGGCCGGAGCGGCGGCTTACGGCCGCTCGGCTTCTTCACGGCAGGGGCGGGCGTATCGCTCCGCTGGTGAGGGCGTCGCGGGCGCGGCCTCCGCGCGTCGTCGGCCCCTCCCGGCCGGCTCCGGAAGGCGGCGCCCCGGACACCGGGTCCGAACGCCCGGTCCCGGAGCCTCGACGTGCCCTCGCCTCCATCATCGAGCCATGAAGAGTCTGCGAGTCATCGTCGCGCTCGCCGCCGCCCTCGCCACCGCCGTCCCGGCCTGCCGGCCGAAGGCGTCGGAGAGGTCGGACCCGTCGGCGGCGCCGGCCGGAGACACGGCCGGGGCGGCGCACGACTCGGTGCGCGCGCCCGGCGGGGGGGAGGTCCCCGCCGACGTACGGGCGCACATCGAGGCGCACTCCGACCTCATCCGGCTGGAGACGCCCGAGCCGAACGCGGTGATCGAGAGCCCGGTCGGGGTCACCGGCCGGGCTCGCGGCGGCTGGTACTTCGAAGGCACGTTCCGGGTCGTGCTCGTCGACTGGGACGGACGGATCCTGGCCGAGGGTCCGGCGACGGCGGAGGGCGAATGGACCACGGCCGAGTTCGTCCCCTTCCACGCGACCCTCCACTTCGAGACGCCGTCCTACGGCGAGCGCGGGACGCTGATCCTTCGGAAGGCGAACCCGTCCGGCCGTCCCCAGAACGACGACGCGCTCGAGGTGCCGGTCCGGTTCGGCGGGGGCTGAGCCCGCGACACGGCGGCGCACGGAACCTCCCGAGGGCCCGCCCGCGCGTCCGCCCTCAGCCCGTGCTCTGCATGGCGGCCGCGATGCCGTTCAGGCTGAGGAGGATCTCCGCGGACAGACGCTCCCGGCGGGCGTCTCCGCCCGCGCCCCGCGTCGCGTCGTCGTCCGCGCCGCCCTCCGCGCCCTCCGCCGACTCCCGGTACCGCCTCAGCAGCTCGAGCTGGAGGAGGTTGAGGACGTCGGTGTAGGGGTTCCGGAGGCGGATGGACTCCTGGATCACCGGCTCGTTGTCCAGGAGGTCGTCCTGTCCGGTGACGGCCAGGAGCGCCTCGCGGGCCCGGCCGAACTCCTCCTCGATCTCCGCGTGCACGTCCGCGCCGGCCGCGTCCTCCCCCTCCCGGGCCAGCTCCGCGTAGCGCCGGCTGATCTCGAGCCGCGCGCGGGCCATCTCGCGCTGCGCGTCGTCGATCACGGCGGTGAAGAAGGGCCACTCCCGGTACATCTCCCGGCAGGCCTCCAGGCGCGCGGGGTCGTCGGCCAGGGGCCCCAGGGCGCGCCCCGTGCCGAACCAGCCCGGCACCAGGTAGCGGGTCTGCGTCCACGCGAAGTTCCAGGGGATGGCCCGCAGGCCCTCGAACCGGACCTCCCCCTCCTCCCGCGAGGCGGGCCGGGAGGCCAGCGGGAGCGAGCTGATGTGCCGGATCGGCGTGGCGCGCAGGTACCAGGGCCAGAAGTCGTCGGCGCCGATGAGCCCCCGGTAGGCCTCCATGCCGCGCTCGGCCATGTCGCGCACGATCTCCATGCGCTCGCCGGCGTCCGGATCTCCGGAGCCGACGGCCGGGACGCCGGAAGCCCCCGTCCGGCCCGACGGCTCGGGCTTCCCCGCCGTGGCCGCCCCGCGGAGGACCGCGCTCACGATCTGCTCGGTGTGCCGGTGCGCGATCTCGGGGAGCGAGTAGCGGAAGGAGATGACCTCGCCCTGCTCGGTGGCCCGGAAGCGCCCGTTCTGGACGACGGGCGGCATGGCCAGGATGGCACGATTCGAGCGCCCTCCGCCCCGGCCCACCGTTCCGCCCCGCCCGTGGAAGAGGCGGAGCTCGACGCCCTCGTCCCGGCACACGCGGCCGATCTCCTCCTGGGCGTGCCGGAGCGCCCAGTTCGCCATCCAGTAGCCCCCGTCCTTGTTGCTGTCCGAGTAGCCCAGCATGACCTCCTGCAGGCCTTTCCGCGCCTCGACCTGCTTCCGGTAGAGGGGATGGCGGAGGAGCTCGCGTACCCTGTCGCCGCCCTCGGTGAGGTCCTCGATCGTCTCGTACAGGGGGACGAAGTCGAGGGGGCAGCGGACCCGGCCGTCCTCGATCCTCCACAGCCCCGCCTCCCGGGCCAGGAGCATGGGCTCGAGCAGGTCGCTCAGCTCGTGCGTCATGCTCGTCACGTAGGCGCCCACCGAGCCCGGGTCACGCTCCACCGCGTCCCGCACCACGGCCAGGGCGTCCAGCACGCGGCGGCCCTCCTCCCCGAGCTCGGCGCCGGGCGGAAGGAGCGGACGGGGATTGCGGAGCTCCCGCTCCAGGACCTCCAGCTTCTCCCCCTCCTCCATCGAGGCGTAGCCGGAGGCGGCGCCGCCCAGCTCGAGGAGCTCGGCGACGGCCTTCTCGTGCATGACGCTGTGCTCGCGGATGTCGAGCGCGGCCAGGTGGAGCCCGAAGCTCCGGACGAGGCGCCGGACGCGGCGCAGGCGGCCGGTGCGGGCGACCTCCCGGAAGCCGGTCTCCCGCAGCGAGGAATCGAGGAGGTCCAGGTCCGCCCGGAACGCCGCGGCGTCGTAGCGCGCGTCGCCGGCGGGCGCGGCCGACGAGGGGTCGGACGCCGTGGCGCGAGCCTCCTCCTCCAGGCGCTCGAGCCGGACCATCATGCAGGTCAGCTTCTGCCGGTAGGGCTCGGCCTCGTAGGCGGCCAGCCGCTCCCCGGGCACCCCCAGCGCCTCCCGGTCGCGCTCGATGGACGAGGTGAGCTGGTCCGGGACCTCCGCCTCGGAGGCCGAGATGCTGAGCTCATCGCGCAACGCCTCCAGCTCGGAGCGGTAGAGCGCGGCCGCCCGGGCTCGCTGGGTGGCGAAGGTCCAGCGCGTCACTTCCGCCGTGACGTTCGGGTTTCCGTCCCGGTCGCCCCCGATCCAGGAGCGGTACCGGAGGAAGGCCGGGACCTGATCGGGCAGCTCGCCGAAGACGGCCTCGAAGGCGCGGTCGACGTCCGCGTAGATCCGCGGCACCGCGTCCCACACCGACCGCTCCAGGAAGTAGAGGCCCTGCTCGACCTCGTCCCGGACCGAGGGCCGGCGGGAGCGGACCTCCCGGGTGGCCAGGAGGAGCGCGATCTGGCCGAAGAGCTCGTCCCGGCGGTCCTCTTCTTCCTGGGGCGTGCGCCCGGGATCCTGGAGGGCGGCCAGGAGGTCGGCGATCCGCCGCTGCTTGCCGAGGACGGCGCCGCGCCGGGCCTCGGTGGGGTGGGCGGTGAAGGTCGGGATGACCTCCAGCCGTCCGAGGAGATCCAGGATCTCCTCCGCCCCCATGCCGCCGCCGGCCAGGTCCGCGATCGTCTCCCCGATCGAGTCGGGGCGCGGGCTCTCGAGCCCTCCCTCGCGCGAGCGCTCACGGTTCACCCGCACGATCTCCCGCTGCTCGGCCTGGTTCACGAGCCGGAAGTAGGTGGTGAACGCCCGCAGGAGCCAGCCGATCTCGGCCGGGTCGAACCCGGCGATGAGGCGCGCGGCCTCCTCGCGCCGCCCCGGATCGCCGGTGCGGGCGGCCTCGCGGCACGCCAGGCGGAGCTCCTCGACCCGCTCCAGCGTCTCCGGTCCGCCCCGCTCCCGGATGGCCCGCCCGAGCAGGTCCCCCAGGAGCCCGACCTGCTCGCTCAGGGGCTCCGAGACCCTCCTCTCGTCCGAGCGATCCTCCTCCAACGGCCCTCCCCGGCGGAGTCGTCGACCTCTGACGTTCGTGTCGCCGGGGACTGGTCGTGCAAGCCGAGGGCCGCCGCTCTCCGTCCGGGCGCCCGTCGTGGCGGCTCGAACACGTCCATCCTACAGCCGGTCACGCGGGCCGCCCCGGCCCACCGTCGCCCCGCGTCGCCGACCGCCGGCCCGGTGCCTGCAGGCCCATGGGAGACGATGGACGCTCACGCACCGCTTCCGGCCGCCCGCCGAATCATGGAGGGCTTCGCGCGCTCGACCGGCCTCGAGGGGGACGGTCCCGGGAGGCGCTACCTGTGGACCGACGCGTTCGCCGTGTGCGGATTTCTGGGGCTGCGCGACGCCACCGGGGAGGAGCGCTGGCTCGAGCTCGCGCTCCGGCTCGTCGACCGGGTGCACCACGTCCTGGGCCGCCACCGCCCCGACGATCCCCGCGAGGGGTGGCTCAGCGGCCTCGGCGAGGAAGAGGGAGAGCGCCGCCCCACCCTGGGCGGGCTCAGGATCGGGAAGCCGCGGCCCGAGCGCGCGCTGGGCGAGCCGTACGACCTCGACGCGGAGTGGGACCGGGACGGGCAGTACTACCACTACCTCACCCGGTGGATGCACGCCCTGGTGCGGGTGTGGAGGGCCACCGGGGACCCCGTCTTCCACCGCTGGGCGGTGGAGCTGGCGGAGGCCGCGCACCGGGCGTTCGCGCACGGCCCCGGGGGCGAGAGGCGGCTCCACTGGAAGATGAGCGTCGATCTCTCGCGTCCGCTCGTGCCGTCGATGGGACAGCACGACGCGCTGGACGGGATCGTGGCGGTGGGGGAGATCCGGGCGGCGTCGCCCCCGGAGGGCGTGGGATGGTCGTGGGGCGACGCGCGGGCCCTGGACGAGGAGGAGGACGACCTGCGGGCCATGTGCCGGGAGGGCTCCTGGGCCACCCGTGACCCGCTCGGGATCGGCGGCCTCCTGGTCGACGCGCTCTTCCTCGCGCGCCGGGTCGAGGGCGGGGAGCTCGAGGAGGCGCCGCTCGTCGAGCGCCTGCTGTCGGTCTCGGAGGTCAGCCTCGAGGCGTTCGGGCGCGTGGGCGAGCTGGAGCGGCCGGCGAGGGCCAGGCTGGCGTTCCGGGAGCTGGGCCTGGCCCTCGGTCTCGCCGCGCTCGGGACGGCCTCCGACGAGATGGGCGGCAGCCGGGTCCTCCCCCGGGCCGAACTCGCCCCGGTCCTCCGCTACGCCCGCCTCAAGGAGCGGATCAACGCGTTCTGGCTCGACCCGGCGCACCGCGAGGCGCCGACCTGGAGGAAGCACCGGGACATCAACGAGGTGATGCTGGCCACCTCGCTGATGCCCGGCGGCTATCTGGGGCGCGTCACTCCACGGTGAAGGTCCTCACCAGCCCCTGCGCGGCACCCAGCTCGGAGATCCACGCGTAGCGGCCGGGCTGGAGGTCGACCGTGAAGTAGGACGTGCTCCCGGTCGGCATCTCCTGGACGCCCCCCAGGAACTCGGCCGGCGCGGGCGACACCAGGCCTCCCACGTTCATCCAGCTCATCCACGGCACGAGGTCGTCGCCGCTCCGACCCTCGGCCAGGCGCGCGACGTGGACGTCGTAGCCCGCCAGCCCCTCGGGCTGCTCCCGGAAGTGGACGGCGACCGTGTGCGGGCCGGCGCCCACCGACTCCGGTCCCTCGATCCCCGAGCCGGAGAGCGCCAGCTCCAGGTCCGCCTCCGGAGGCTGCGCTTCCGAAGAGGCCCCGGTCACGGTGAGCTGGCGCACCATGCCCAGCGCGCTGTGGAACTGGCCGTCCGCGCTCTTGACGTAGCATTCCATGAAGTACCGCCCCGGCGGGAGCTTCTGGGTCAGGGTCGTGCTGCCGCCCGGGGCGACCAGGCCCGCGCCGCCCATCTCCGTGATGTCGGCGAACCACGCCGGGAGGTTCTGAGCCAGGTACTGCCCCGCCTCCGCCTGGGTGCCGCCGGCCCGCACCAGGCTCATGGCGCTGTCGAACAGGGGCACGCTGACGTCCACGTACGTCTGGAGCGAGAGGCTGTCCGGAACGTGGTGCAGGACGAAGAAGTGGGTCGCCTCGCCCTGGTTGTCGAACCGGAACGTCACCCATCCCGAGGGGATCGAGTCGGGGGCCTGGAAGGAGAAGTCGCGCGCGATCACGTGGATCGTGCCGTCGTCCATCCCCGTGTCGGAGCCGGAAGCGTCGGCCGCCTGCCGCTCGGCGGGCCCGCAGGCCACCGCCACCGCGGCGAGAAGGGCCAGTGCGAGGGTGAGCGGGCGTCGTGGGGTCGGGTCCGCCATGGGGCCTCCCGGGTCGAAGAAGCGGTCGTCGTGGCGTGCGGTCCCACGCACGCTGTGCCGCGCGGATTACGCGAGACTAAGAACCCCGTGTCGGCAGCGCAACCGCGTGCCATCCCTGTCGCTACGCGGTGGTCTTGGAGTGCTGCCGGAGGGCCAGGGTCAGGACCGTCACGCCCATCGCCGCGAGGACCACGAGCGGCCGCCACAGGTCGGCGGCCCCCGCCCCCTTGAGGAGGATGCCCCGCATGATCACGAGGAAGTGCTTCACCGGGTTGAGCTCCGTGAGGGCCCGGGCCCAGCCGGGCATGCTCTCGATCGGCGTCATGAAGCCGCTCATGAACACGTACAGCATCATGACGAAGAAGGTGAGGAACATGGCCTGCTGCTGCGTCTGGACCAGGGTGGAGATCCACAGCCCCACCCCGAGCGCCACCACCATGTAGAGGCCCGCCGCCCCGAACAGGAGGGGGAGGCTCCCGCGGACCGGGACCCGGAACGCGAAGCGGGCGATCGCGAGGCCCACCGCCAGCTCCGCCAGCGCGATGAGCCAGAAGGGCACGAGCTTGCCGGCCACGAAGGCCCCCTTCGAGAGCGGGGTGACGTTGAGCTGCTCGAGCGTGCCGAGCTCCTTCTCCCGGGCGATGTTCATGGACGTGAGGAGGGTCCCGATCAGCGTGACCAGGAGGACGAGGATGGCGGGGACGATGAAGTCCCTGTAGTCGAGCGTGGGGTTGAACAGGGCCCGGCTGCGGACGAGGAGAGACGCGCCGGAGGAGCTCCCGTCGCCTCGCCCCGCGGGCCCGGTCCGGGCTCCGGCCGCGCCGGCGCGCGCAGGAGCCGCGGTCCGGACCTCTCCGCCGAAGTCCCCCACGATCGACGACAGGTACGCGCGGACGACCCCGGCCGTGGCTCCGTCCACCGCGTCGATGACGAGCTGGACGGGAGCGGGCCGGGCGTTCCCGATCCGATCCGCGAACCGGCGGGGGATGCGGACGATGACCGCGGCCCGGCCGGTCGCCAGGTCGCGCTCGGCGACCACCATCGAGGGCTCGGACGAGACGATCGTGAAGTAGCGCGACCCGTCGATCCGGCGGACGAGCGCCCGCGACGTCGGGGTCCGGGACTCGTCGACCACGTGCACGTGGCTGTTCCGCACCTCGAAGGTGGCGGCGTTCGAGAGGACGAGCAGCTGGATGATCGGGATGGCGATCATCTCGAAGAGCATCACCCGGTCCCGGAAGACCTGCAGGAGCTCCTTGCGGACCAGGAACCCCACCGTCCGCAGCCAGCGCCCCGCCCTCGTCCGGAGGTCCCCGCGGCTCACGCGAGCCTCACCCGGAAGAGGCGGGCGCTCACCAGGAGGAGCACGAGGGCCATGAGGACGAGGACGGCCGTCTCGGGCCACAGCACCCCGAAGCCGACGCCCTTGAGGAGGATGCCGCGCACGATCGTGATGAACCAGCGCGCCGGGATCAGGTAGGTGACCGGCCGCAGCCACGAGGGCATGCTCGCGAGCGGGAAGACCATGCCCGAGAGGACCGTCGTCGGGAGGAGGAGGCCGGCCAGCGAGGCGAGCATGGCCGCCCGCTGCGAGCTGGTCCGGGTGGAGATGAACACGCCGAGCTCCGCGCACACCAGGATGAACAGGAGACCCTCGGCCAGGACGAGGACGAGCGAGCCCCGGAACGGCACGCCGAAGATGAGACGGGCGGCCGCCAGCGCGGTCACCAGGTTGATGAAGCCGAGCGCCAGGTAGGGAGCCACCTTCCCGACCAGGATCTGCCAGGGCCGGAGCGGGGAGACGAGGAGCGTCTCCATCGTCCCCCGCTCCTTCTCCCGCGTCAGGGTGATCGAGGTCATCACCGCCGAGACGATCGTGAGGACGAGGGCGATGAGCCCGGGCACGAACAGGTTCGCGCTGGCCACGGTCGGGTTGTAGCGCATGCGGGTTTCGGGCTCGACGGCCGGGACCCGGCGGGCGTCCGGGGCCGCCCCTGCTTTCCCCGCCCGCGACCTTCCCCCGGCCCACGAGCCGATCACGGCCTCCGCGTAGGTGGTCATCACGCTCCCGATGTTCGGATCGGTCGCGTCCGTGAGGACCTGGATCCGGCCCCTGTCCCGTCCGAGGCCGCGGGCGAAGTCGGCCGGGAAGACGATCGCCTGGTCGATCGCGCCCCGGAGGAAGAGGCGGTCGAGGCCCCGGGTCGAGGCCAGCACGTCCACCGTGTGGAAGGTGGGCGTCCCCTCGAACCGGCCGCGCAGCGAGAGCGAGGCCGAGCTCGGCGCCGGGTCCACGAACGCCACGCGGATGGAACGGATGTCGGTGCGGATGGCGAACCCGAACAGGATGACCAGCAGGACCGGCAGGAGGAGGATGAGCGTCAGCGTCTGCCGGTCCCTGAGGATGTGCCGGATCTCCTTGGTCACGAAGCCGCGCAGCGCGTTCACGCCTCGCCTCTCTCCGGCCGCACCAGGCTCACGAACAGCTCGTCGACGGAGGACGCCCCGCGCTCCTCGCGGAGCCCGGCCGGCGTCCCCATCGCCGCGATCCGGCCGTCGACCATGATCGAGATCCGATCGCAGTACTCTGCCTCGTCCATGTAATGGGTGGTGACGAGCACCGTCGTCCCCCCCTCGGCCGCCCGGTAGATCATCTCCCAGAACTGCCTCCGGGTCACGGGGTCGACCCCGCTCGTGGGCTCGTCCAGGAAGAGGATCTCGGGCCGGTGCAGCGTGGCCACCGAGAAGGCGAGCTTCTGCCGCCATCCCAGCGGGAGGTCGGCGACCAGCTCCCCGGCGGCGCGCTCCAGCGACAGCTCTCCGAGGAGGCGGTCGCCGCGCTCGCGGATCGTCCGGTCGGAGAGACCGTAGATGCCGCCGTAGAGCTGGATGTTCTCGCGGACCCGGAGGTCCTCGTACAGGGAGAAGCGCTGGCTCATGTAGCCGATCGCCTGCTTGATCGCCTCGGGCTCCGTGTAGACGTCGTGTCCCGCCACCCGGGCCTCGCCCGCGCTGGGCGACAGGAGCCCGGTGAGCATCCGGATCGTCGTCGTCTTGCCCGCGCCGTTCGCACCCAGGAAGCCGAACACCTCCCCGCGCTCGACCCGGAAGCCGATCGCGTCGACGGCCGTGAAGTCGCCGAAGCGGCGGGTGAGGTCCCGCGCCTCGATGGCGGGGCCCGTCCCGGCCGCCGGGCCGACCCCGGCGACCGCACCGGCGCCGGCCGGGGATCCGGAGTCCGCCGGGCTGGCCGTCACGGGGCGTCTCCGGGCTCCGTCCGCCCGCCCGCCGGAGCGGAGTCCCCGTCCATGAGCGAGATGAACACGTCCTCGATCCCGGGCTCGGCCGGCCGGACCTCGGCGTCCCCGACGCCCTGCGCCTCGAGGTAGCCGCGCAGCTCGACGGCCACGGCGGAGGGCGCGAGGTCCGTGCGCCGGTCGGTGTAGTGGACCGTCTCGCCGAAGGGATAGGCCGACAGGGCGTGCTCGTAGGAGCGCAGAAGGTCGGGAAGGCGCCGACGGGCGGCCGAGCGTACGGCCAGGAGCGGGTGGCCGTAGCGCGCCCCGAACGCGGCCGGGCGGTCCACGCCCAGGATCCTGCCGCGCTGGACCAGGGCGACCCGGTCGCAGCGGCCCGCTTCGTCCATGTAGGGCGTCGAGACGACGATCGGCAGCCCCTGGCCGTGGAGGCGGTCCAGCAGGTTCCAGAACTCGCGCCGCGAGACGGCGTCCACGCCGGTCGTCGGCTCGTCCAGGAAGAGGATGTCGGGCCGGTGGACGAGCGCGCACGACAGTGCGAGCTTCTGCTTCATGCCGCCCGACAGGTCTCCGGCCCTCCGGTCGCGGAAGGGCTCGATCTGGCCGTAGACGGGGCCGATGAGGTCCCGCTGCTCCGCGGGCGTCGTTCCGAACACGGAAGCGAAGAAGGCCAGGTTCTCCGCGACGCTGAGGTCCGGATACAGGGAGAAGCGGCCCGGCATGTAGCCCACCCGCGCCCGGATCTCCCTGAACCCCTCCACCACGTCCAGCCCCAGCACCCGGGCCGTCCCCTCGTCGGGAAGGAGGAGCGTCGTGAGGATCCGGAAGAGGGTGGTCTTGCCCGCCCCGTCGGGCCCGATGAAGCCGAAGATCTCCCCGGCAGCGACCTCGAAGGACACGTCGTCCAGCGCGACCTCTTCCCCGAAGCGCCGGACCAGTCCTTCCGCCTCGACCGCCGGGGCGCTCACGAGCCCGGCTCCACGAAGTCCACCTCGGCGGGCATCCCGATCTTGAGCGCCCCGTCCGGATTGGGAACCCGGATCTTGACCGCGTACACGAGGTCCACCCGCTCGTCCCTCGTCTGGATCCGGGTCGGCGTGAACTCGGCCTCCGCGGAGATCCAGACCACCCGGCCCGTGAAGGTGCGGCGGCCACCCTCGGCGTCGATCCGCACCCGGGCCTCCTGGCCCACATGGACGCCGGGAAGCTCGGGCTCGGCGACGTAGGCGCGCAGCTCCAGGGTGTCCAGGCTGGCGATCCGGTACAGGGGCTGGCCGGGCTGGACGAACTCGCCCGGCTCGGCGATGCGCGTGAGGACCGTCCCGGCCAGGGGATTCGTCACCCGGCTCTTCGAGAGCCGGTCCTCCAGGGAGGCGATGCGCGCCTCGAGCGCCTCGGCCTCCTTCCGGCTCGCCTCCACCCGGTCCCGCGCCGCGCTCGCCTCGTCGGAGAGGGCCCGGGCGTCGGCACGGGCGGCCTCGAGCTGGCGGACCGTCGCGGCCCGGTCCGCGTGGAGCCTGAGCGTCCGGGCGTACTCGCTCCGGGCGCGCTCCAGTCGGGCCTCGAGCGCGGCGGCCGAGGATCGGGCCTGGCGGATGGCCGCCCGCGCGGCGTCGAGCCGGGCCCGCGCCTCCCGGAGATCGAGGGCGGGGGCGGTCGTGTCCACGAGCGCGACGACGGTCCCGGCCCCCAGCGCGTCGCCCTCGCGGGCGTCCTGGCGGAGGAGGCGGCCGCTCACCTCCGCGGAGACCGTGACCTCGGTCGTCTCGAAGTTGCCGTACGCGTCGGCGGCCGGCCGTCCGCAGGCGGACGCGAGGAGCGCCGCGGGGAGCGCCGCCAGGAGGAGCGGCCGGACCCGCCGCACCGCGGCCGAATGCGCCTCGTGGTCGCGAGACGTTCTCATGGGGTCCTCCGTGCCGTCGGGTGGCCCTCTTCAGTCGGCTCGTAGCCGAGGGTCGTCAGGTAAGCCGCGCGCGCCCAGGCCAGCTCGACGCGGTGCGTCTGCCAGGCGTCCCGCGCGTCGTGGAGGTCGGTGAGCACCTCGATGTAGCGGGCGGGGGTGATCACCTGCTCGTGGAGCTGGCTCTCCGCCTGCCGCTCGAGCTCCGAGCGCAGGTCGATGATGCGCCGGTCGGAGGCCAGGGCGGCACCCAGGCGGTCGATGGTCTCCAGAGGCTCCTGCACCGCGCGCTGAAGCCGCCGGGAGAGGGTCTCCTCCTCGGTGGAGACGATCTGCCGGCGGAGGTCCAGGGCCTCCTGCTCGCGGGAGATCGAGCCCCAGTGCCAGGGCGCCCACTCGAACCGGAGCCCCGCCATCCAGTACGTGTCGAACCGGTCGCCGAGCACGTTCAGCCCGGGACGGCCGTACCCGGCGGTTCCGAACGCCACGAGCTTCGGAAGCCGCTCCGTTCCGGCCAGGCGCTCCTGCCGGTCCAGGGCGTCGCGCTGCCGGGCCAGCAGATCGAACTCGGGCCGCCGGCGAGGGACCCGCTCGTCCGCCCTCGCTCTCGCCACGCGAGCGGCCAGGTCGGGCAGGGCGAGCACGTCGTCCGGCCCCACCTCCCGACCCGCGAGCCGCGCCAGCACCCCGAGCGCCGCCCGGCGGTCCGCGGCGAGCGCGTCGCGGTGCTCCCGGGCCTCCAGGATCTCCGCCAGCATGGCGGCGGTGTCCCCGGGGAGCCCCGCCCCCGCCCCGACCCGTGAGCGCACCTCCTCGAGCCTCCGCCCCAGCTCGTCGAGCAGCCGTCCGGCCTCCGCGATCCGCTGCTGGAGGAGGAGGGCCCTGAAGAACGCGTCGTCCACCTGCCCACGGATCCCGTACAGCTCGGCCCGTAGCGCCGCCTGCGACTCGGCCAGGCGAGCCCGCTCCAGGCTCCGCCGCGCGGCGATCTCGCCGCCGTCCCACACGAGCTGCGTCACCTCGAGGTCGGCCCGGTACTGGTCCTTCGGGACGTCCACGCCCCCGCCGCCGGGCAGCGTGAAGGGCACGGTCGGGACGTCGGACTGGTAGGTGGCCCGTCCCGAGAGCGAGAGCTGCGGCAGGTAGCCCGAGGAGAGGTTCCGGAGCTCGAGGCCCGAGGCCCTCCGGCGGAGCTCGACCTGCTCCGAGCGGGGGTCGTGCCCGTCGGCCGCGGTCCGGAGCTCGGCCAGCCGCAGCGTGTCCTGCGCGCGGAGGCCCGCCGTCCCGGCCCCCAGGAGGGCGATCCCGGAGAGAACGGCCAGGCCGGACCGGATGGCCGGCCGCCGGCCGCCGGACCCCCGCGCGCGTCCCGGCGCGACGGGCCGCGTGGCCGTCGCCCCGCTCACGGTCTCAGCCCCCGCAGGAAGAAGCCCGCCAGCTCCCTCCGCCTTCGGTCGAGGAACTCCCGATAACCGTCCTCGTCCAGCCCGAGCACGATCTCGAGCAAGGGGCGCGCTGCGAACGGGAAGATCGCCAGGGCCAGGAGGTTCACCAGGAACTGCTCCGGCTTGATCGCACGGATGCGACCCGCCTTCCGCTCCTCGTCGAGCTGGCGCCCCAGGACCCGGAGCGCCTCCCTTCCTGCCGTCCGACTCTCCTCGCCCAGCGCGGCCTCCACCAGCTGATCGGCCCTCTCGGGGTGGTGGGCCAGCTCGCACAGGACATATCCGGGGAGGTAAGGGTGTCGGCCCAGGACCTCCATCTCCGTGCCGATCACGCGCTCCACCTTCTCCTCCAGTGGAATCTCCGCCCGTACGGCCCTGAGCACGGCCGGCATGAGCCTCCGGGCCGCGCGGCCGAACACGGCGCGAGCCAGCCCCTCCTTGCTACCGAAGTAGTAGTGGAGGAGCGCCTGGTTCACGTCGGCGGCCCCGGCGATCTCGCGCATTCGGGCCCCGGAGGTGCCGCGCCGCACGAACACTTCGTGCGCGGCCTCCAGGATCGCCTCCCGGGCGTCCCGCTCCGCGCCGCTGTCGCTCCCCTCGGTCATGCCAGCCCGTCTCCGGTCGATTGATCATATGGTTAAAGCGTATGGTTCAATCATATGATTAACACGAGGCGCCGTCAACGGGCGGAGCCGAGGGGAGGGGCTGGAGGGAACGTTCGACGGCCCCGCCCCCCCCCGGGCCGCCTCGTCCAGCGCCGTGGTCGCTCGGTCGAAGTCGCCCAACGTACAGCCTGGCTCCGGCCAGGCTCGCCGCCGACTCCCGTCGACCCGGATGGCCTTCATCGGCGAGAGGTCGATCACGAGGCCGCCGTCGCAGACGCGGCTGCCCGCGATGTTGTGGCCTCCTCCGCGAACGGAGACGAGCAGGCCGAGTCCCCGTGCGTCGTCCACGGAGCGGACCACGTCGTGAGCGTCGTCGCAGCGGGCGATGAGACCGGGACGCCGGTCGAGCCGGCACTGGATCAGGTCACCCGCAAGCCCTTCCCTGCGACCTGAGCCTTCCGGCCCGGGTCGGCTCTGGGCGGCGGGCGTCTCGTCGGTGATCGCGGCGCCCCTTATCTTCGTCGTCCGGTCCCCGGGCCACCCCCGCGGCCAGGCGAAGTCGCCTCAGCCAGGAGCCGTCATGATCCGAACCCGCATCCTGTCCACGGGCTTCCGCGTCCCCGACCGCGTGGTCACGAACCACGAGCTCGAGGGCATCATGGAGACCTCGGACGAGTGGATCCGGAAGCGGTCGGGGATCGAGGAGCGCCGGTGGGCGGCCGAGGACGAGACGGGGGCCGACCTGGCCGAGGCGGCCTCGCGCATGGCGCTGGAGAGGGCCGGCCTCGAGCCGGAGGACCTGGACGCCCTCATCCTGGCCACCCTGAGCCCCGACCACTTCTTTCCGGGGACCGGGGTGTTCGTCCAGCGCCAGCTCGGCGTGACCGACATCCCCTGCCTCGACGTGCGCAACCAGTGCTCGGGCTTCCTGTACGGGCTGTCGGTGGCCGACGCCTGGATCCGCGCCGGCGTCTACGAGCGGGTCCTCCTCATCGGGGCCGAGCTCCACTCGGCCGGGCTGGACCTCTCGCTCAGGGGGAGGGACACGGCCGTCCTGTTCGGGGACGGCGCGGGAGCGGCGGTCCTGGAGGCCTCCGACGACGACCGGGGGGTGCTGGCCGTCCGCATCCACGCCGACGGCCGCCATGCCGAGACGCTGTGGACCGACATGCCCGGCTGCGCCCACCGCCCCTTCGTCACCTGCGAGGACATCGAGGAGAAGCGCTGCGTTCCCGAGATGCAGGGCCGGGAGGTCTTCCGGCACGCCATCAAGCGCATGCCCGAGGCCGTGTTCGAGGTGCTCGAGGAGTCCGGCCACGGGCTGGACGAGCTGGCCATGGTGATCCCCCACCAGGCCAACCTCCGGATCGCCCAGGGCGTACAGAAGACGCTCGGCCTCCCCGACCAGAAGGTCTACAACAACATCCAGCGCTACGGGAACACCACCGCCGCGTCCATCCCGATCGCCCTCCACGAGGCCGTCGAGGAGGGCCGGATCGCCGACGGCGACCTCGTGTGCCTCACCGCGTTCGGGTCGGGCTTCACGTGGGGAGGGGCGCTCCTGCGCTGGTGACAGGGGGTCGAGGGGGGGCCCCCCGCCGACGAGGCCGCCTTCCCGGATCCGGTGCCGGCGCGTAGCTTGAGGCTGGACGGAGCTCCGCGGGGTTCCGCACCCGCCGGCGACGGGCCCCCACAAAGGACGACATGAGAGGCATCCGCCGTCTCATCCACGAGATCCACCGCAGGTCCCTCTGGCAGGTGCTCGGGATCTACCTGGGCGCCACGTGGTTCGTGCTGCAGGTGGCCGACCACCTGGTCGACAAGTTCGGCCTTCCCCCGTGGGTCTACGGCCTGGCTTTCCTCCTCATGCTCCTCGGCCTGCCGATCGTGCTGGCCACGGCCTTCGTCCAGGAGGGGATCCCGGGACCCGAGGACCGGCCCGACGGCGCCCCCGGACCAGGGTCGGGAGGATCCGCCCAGGACGAGACGATCCAGCGGCTGTTCACGTGGCGGCACGCGATCCTCGGGGGGCTCGTGGCCTGCGCGGCCTGGGGGCTGGTGGCGGCCGGCTGGCTCGTCCTCCTGGATCGCGATCCGGACGCGCTGCCCTGGCCGCGGTCCCACGCCGCCTCGCAGCCCGTCGTCCGGGGATCGGTCGGGGCCTCGGAGCGGGCCCTGCCCAGGGTCACCGGGGCGGGAGACGCGGGGCCCGTCTTCTCCGACGACGGGGCGGTGCCGGCCCGGGAGGGCGAGCTCCTGCGCGCCGAGCCCGAGACCACCGGCGCGGCGCCGGAGCGGCTCCGGGACGGCTCCCGGGCCGGGAGCTCCCCGGAGGCGTCTCGCTCCGAGCCTCCGCCCCGGGTCACGGCCGCGGGCGGCGTGCGCCCCGGCTACGAGACCTACCTCTCGGCCCGCGAGCGAGCCGAGGCCGGCCGGACCGAGGCGGCCGGGGTCTCCGCGGACTCCCTGGCCGGCCCAGCGTTCGCCCGGGCCGAGTCCCTGAGGTCACTGGGGCTCGAGTCGGCGGCCGCGGGCCGGTACCCCGAAGCCGAGCGCGACATGGTCCGGGCGCTCGCGTCCTTCCGGGATGCGAGGGGTAAGGCGGTCGCCTCGTGGACCTCGGCGCTGGATTCCGAGGCGGCCCGGGTCGCGGAGATCCGCCGGGGCGCGGACTCCACGCGGGAGGCCTACGCCAGGGCCCGTAACACGGAGGGAAGGTCGGCCGAGCTCGCCGCCGACGGACACTACCGGGAGGCCCTGGCGCTGCTCGCGGCCGCTGGCGACCTGTACGGCTCGGTCCCCCGGCCGGAGGCCCCACCCCGGGCCGCGGCCCGCAAGGAGAGCGCGACCGTCCCCGCCGAGGTCGTGCGGGCCCTCCTGGGCCGGCTCTCGGCCGCCCTGACCGCCGAGGACCTCGCGACCGTGGAGCGCATCTGGACGAGCCTGGACGCCGAGGAGACCGCCAACCTCGAGCGCTTCTTCCGCGACGGACGTGACATCCGGGTGACGTACAGCGTCGAGGACGGATCGCTGACGGCATCGGACGACGCGATCTCGTTCGTGGCCCGGACGACGTGGGAGTACTTCGACGAGAAGCTGGGCCGGTCGGTGAGCCAGCCTCCCTTCACGCAGTCCTTCGTGGCCCGCCGCCTGGACGGCGGCTGGGTGCTCACGAGCCGCTGACGGGGACCGGGGGCGCGCCGGCCTCCGTCGGCCGGCGCGCCTCAGTGCGAGTACTCGATGCCCAGCGTGGGGACCACGCCGGCCCGCAGGCCGCCTTCGTTGAGGGGCACGAGCGCGTTGGCGATGACGACGAGCCCCGGAGCCGCCCGGAACTTGAACCCGAACGCGCCGTCGATCGTGTCGTCGCGCCGGTCGGGAATGTTGGTGAGCGGGATCGTCCGCCGGAACGGCGCGTCGAAGGTGACCGCCTGGGGGAGCACGAGCGTCCGCTCGCCGACCTTGAACACGCCCAGCACGTCCGCCGCCAGCGTCACCCAGTCCGCCAGCCGATCGTCGAACCCGAGATTCGCCCGGAAGGCATCCTGGTCCAGCCGGCTCCCCCGGTACCCGTAGCCCAGGTTCGCGTGGGGCGAGAAGCCCGACAGGTCGCCCGAGATGATGAAGAGGCCGGTGGCGTTCCAGCTCCCCGTGCCCAGGAAGTCCTCCTGTCGTCCGGTCGGAGCGCGCACCTCCCCCAGGACGGCCACCTGCCAGGTCGGGCCGCGCGCGAACCGGGCCTTCAGCCGCACGGCCACGTCCCCGATGCCGGTGGTCTGCGCGTGGCTCTGGGACCGTGCCGTGAGCACCGGGTCGGTCGGCGTCCCGCCGAAGAAGTGCGCCACCGGGCCACCGCCGAAGGGGGCGATGGTCGCGCGCGAGCTGCCGATCATCTCGAGGCCGATCACCGGCACGGCCACGCCCAGGTCCAGCCAGTCGGTGAGCCCGTAGGTCGTGTACAGGGCGACCACCTCGGCGTTGATGTTCAGGTCGAGCGCCAGGTCGATCCGGTCGTTCTCGAGGGCGGGGACGCCGTACCTGGAGCAGTCGTCCCCGAACGCCTCGTCGCACCCGGGGAAATCCACGTTCTGGTGGACGAAGGTGAGACCGATGTCCCTCAGGTCCACGCCGCGGATGCGCTGGAAGCCCAGCCGGGTGTAGGTGAGGCCGGCGCTGAGCCGCCCCCGCCCCAGCGTCTGCGCGCGCTCGGCGGAGATGGGGCCGAAGCTGGACGAGGTGGGGGTCGGGACGCCGTTCACGAACACGAAGGTCTCGCTCGCCACGGTCGTCGGGATGGGGAACGAGGAGACGTTTCGCGATATCGACTCGATGAAGAAGTCGAGGACCGACGCGTTGGCGACCGTCGCGGACGGGATGAAGTGGTCCCCATGCACCTGGGTGGTGGGGAAGCCGGCCGAGCCCGCCAGGAAGAGAGGGTCGTTCCCCTCGCTGAACACGAAGAGCTGTCCCAGCGCCTCCTTCATGCTCTGGGCACGAGCCGGCGCGGGTGCGGCTGCGCCCCCGGCGGCCGCCACGAGCAGGAGGGTTCCGAGGCGGAGCAGAATGCGGAAGCGTACGGAGGCGGGCACGGCGGGCCGAGGACGTGGCATCGCTCGCTCCGGGCATGGGTGGTCCGGCGCCGGCCCTTCCGGAGCCTCTCCCGCCAAGGTAGACATTTCCGCGACATCGTCAATCCGGCGCGGCCCGGCCTCGCCGCCCCGAGCTCCCCCGCCGCCGGCCCCCCGCCGGCAGCCCCGCCGCCGGGACCCGCGCCGCCGGAAGCTCCGCCGCCGCCCGGATGCGACCTCTCGCCTAGATCTCCACCTGCGCGCCCAGCTCGACGACCCGGTTCGGCGGGATCCGGAAGAAGGACGTGGCGCCCCGGGCGTTCCGGGACATGAACGCGAACAGGTGCTCCCGCCACATGGCCATCCCCGGCTTCCTGGTCGGGAGCAGGTTCTCCCGGCCCAGGAAGAAGCTGGTCTCGGACAGGCGGAAGTCCCAGTCCCCCAGCCGGAGCGAGCGGAGCCCTGCCGGCACGTCGGGATCCTCCGCGAAGCCCCAGCGGAGCACCACGCGGTACAGGCCGCGCCCCAGGTCCTCCGCGGTGGCCCGGTCCTCCTCGTCCACGTACGGGATCTCCTCGGTGCGGACCGTGAGGAGGATGACCCGCTCGTGCAGGACCTTGTTGTGCTTGAGGTTGTGGAGGAGCGCCGGGGGCACGCCGGCGGGGTTCTTGTACATGAACACGGCCGTGCCGGGCACCCGGGGGATCCCTCCCCGGTCCAGGTCCTCCAGGAGGTTGGTCACCGGGAGCACGCCGGCGTGGATGCGCTCGGCCAGGATGTCGCGACCCCTCGCCCACGTGGTCATGGCGATCACGGCCAGGCCGGCCACCAGGAGCGGGAACCAGCCTCCGTGCGGGATCTTGAGGAGGTTCGCCCCGAAGAAGGCCAGATCCACCACCAGGAAGAAGCCCGCCACCGGCGCCGCCACCCAGAAACTCCAGCCCCAGCGGTGCTGGGCCGCCGCCCCGAACAGGATCGTGGTCACCACCATGGTGGTCGTGACCGCCACCCCGTAGGCCGCCGCCAGGTTGCTGGAGGTCCGGAAGCCCAGGACGAGCCCGATGCAGGCGATCATGAGCAGCCAGTTCACGCCGGGCATGTAGATCTGCCCGATGTGCTTCTCCGAGGTGTGCTCGACCTGCATGCGCGGCAGGTAGCCCAGCTGCACGGCGCCGCGCGTGAGGGAGTAGGCGCCCGAGATGACCGCCTGCGAGGCGATCACGGTGGCGGCGGTCGCCAGCGCGACCAGCGGGTAGAGCGCCCACGACGGCGCCAGCAGGAAGAACGGGGCGCGGATCGCCTCCGGGCGGTGGAGGAGGAGCGCGCCCTGCCCGAAGTAGTTGAGGAGGAGTCCGGGCAGGACGATGGAGAACCAGGTGAGGCGGATCGGCCTGCGGCCGAAGTGGCCCAGGTCGGCGTACAGCGCCTCGCCCCCGGTCACCACCAGGAACACCCCTCCCAGCGCCATGAAGGCCGCCCAGCCGTTCCGCAGGAAGAAGTCGGCGGCGTGGCGCGGATCGACCGCGGCCAGGACCGCCGGGTAGCGGACGATCTCCGCCGCGCCCAGGGTCCCGATGACCAGGAACCAGATCAGGGTGATCGGGCCGAAGATCCGTCCCACCCCTTCCGTCCCCTTCCTCTGGAAGAAGAAGAGCCCCACCAGGATCCCGATCGTGATCGGGATCACGTAGGGATCGAACACCGGGGTGGCCACCCCCAGGCCCTCCACGGCCGCCAGGACGGAGATGGCCGGCGTGATCATGCTGTCGCCGTACAGGAGGGCGGCACCGAACAGCCCGGCCATGAGGATCGTGAAGCTCACCTTCCGGCCCAGCTTCCGGACCACCGGCGCCACCAGGGAGGTGAGCGCCAGGATCCCGCCCTCGCCCCGGTTGTCGGCCCGGAGGATGAAGATCAGGTACTTGATCGAGATGACGAGGATGAGCGACCAGAAGATGAGGCTGAGGACGCCCAGCACGTTGCGGGCGTCGGCGTGCAGGTGCCCCTCCACCGCCAGCGCCTCGTGCAGGGCGTAGAGCGGGCTCGTCCCGATGTCGCCGTACACGACGCCCAGCGCGGCCACCGAGAGGGCCGCCAGCTCCCGCCCGTGGGGCGAGGGGTCGGGGCGCCCGTGGTCGTCGTGGCCGCGCGCCTGTTCGGGGTCGGGAATGCTCCGCTCCTGGATCGGGATCCGTACCGGGCGCCCGCCATCCCGGCTCGGGGAACGGCCGCCGCCCGCCCCGCCGGCTCAGGACGGGGCGGGGGCAATCTGAGGGGGCGCCGGCCTCAGCGCACGGAGGGGCGGTGCGCCTCGGGGTCGGCCCCTTCGCCCGCGGCCCGCCGCAGGTCCGGGTGGAGTCGGAGCAGGTAGGCCACCATCCCCACGGCGGCCAGGAAGCTGGCTCCGGCGACCGTGGCCCACGGGACGCCGCCCACCGGCCCGGCGAGCATCATCATGAAGAAGAAGTCGTAGATGAAGGCCGCGACCAGGGCGAAGAAGGCCAGGTACCAGAAGCCCGGCCGCTGCTCGACCTTGGCCGTCACCCACGCCAGGACGAAGCCGAGGAGGAGGAAGACCAGGAGGTGGAGCCCGTTGTAGGCCAGGGCCGGACCCGCGGCCGCCCCGGGGCCGCTTCGGATCGGGCTCCCCACCAGCGCCCGCCCCAGCTGGTCCACCGTGTGGAAGGGCGAGTGACCTCCCGCCACGTTCACGATCCCGAAGAACACCGCCACGATCGCCGCGCCCAGGAGTCCGGCCACGAACCCCTCGCGCAGCACCCTCATCCGGTCGACGTGCATGGTCGCCTCCCGCGCTGCTCGCGGCCGGCGGCGGATCGGAGGCGCCGCGAGCTCGCCGCCTCGCCGCCTCGCCGCCGGCCCGGATGGATCCACCTTCAAAGGTCGATCCGGCCGAGGCGTGCGTCTGTAGGGAAGGGGTCGCCGGCCGGTGTGGGGCAAGACCCCCGGGGGCGGGTGGGCGAGAAGCGTGGCCCGCCGTGGGGCGGCGACCCCGGTCCCGGCGCAGAGTCCGGCCCCACGGAGCCCGTCCCGCCGGCGCCCTCAGCTCCCGGTCCGGGCCTCCACCTCGGCGGGGAGCGGGAACCAGCGGAGCTCCTCGAAGTCCTCCGAGACGGGGGCGCTCGCCGCGGCGGTTCCGGCGGCCCCCTCCATCCCCCGGCCGGGGGCGGCCCCGGCCGCCCGTTCCCGCCCGCCGCCCGCGGCCGCCCCCCCCGCGCCCACCCGCGCCCCGGCCGCCGCCAGCGCCCGGCGCGCCTCGTCCAGGTAGGCGCCCAGCCGGCTCTCGGGCTCGGTGAGCCGGATCCTGTCGTACTCGAGCCCTTCGGGCCCGAAGCGCACGTCCCCCAGGCTCATGGCCGGATCGATCGGCCCGCGCCGGTGGTGCCACAGCCCCGTCATCGGGTCGAACTCGTAGTCGGGAAGGAGCTTCCAGCCCTCGCGGGCCGTGAGGTGCACGGCCTCGAGGATGTACTCGAACACCGCGTCCGAGAGGAAGTAGTTGAAGTTCACCCGCACCCAGCCCGGCTTGATCCCCTCGCAGCCGCGGCCGATCTCGCGCTCGAACGCGTGGCTCCGCTCCAGGTCGATCCCGAGGAGCCGGTGGCCGTACGGGCCGGCGCACGAGCAGCCGCCGCGGGCCTGGATCCCGAACAGGTCGTTCAGGAGCGCCACCACGTAGTTGTGGTGCAGGTACCGGCCGCGGCCGTGACGGACCACGAAGGAGACGATGCTGAGCCGCTCGGCCTCGTGGTTCCCGAGGATCTCGATCGCCTCGCTCTCCGACCAGGAGGCGATGGCCCGGCGGATGAAGCGCTCCTCCCGCTCGCGGATGAGCGGCTCCCCGACCGCCCTCTTGAGGGCGAAGACGAGCCCGGCGCGGATCGAGCCCACGATGTCGGGCGTGCCGCCCTCCTCCCGGTGCTCGGGGTCCTCCAGGTAGCGCTGCTGGGTCGGGTTCACGTACCAGACCGTGCCCCCGCCCGGCACGACCGGCACCCGGTTCGTGAACAGCTCCCGGCGCGCGACGAGGACGCCCGGCGTGCCGGGTCCTCCGATCATCTTGTGGGGAGAGAGGAAGATGGCGTCCTTGTAGTCGAGGTCGGGACGCGGCCCCCGGCCCGGGCGCATCTCGATCTCCACGTACGGGCCCGAGGCGGCGAAGTCCCAGAAGGCCAGGGCGCCGTGCTCGTGCAGGAGCGCCGAGACCGCCGAGACGTTGGAGACGATCCCGGTCACGTTGGAGGCGGCCGAGAACGAGCCGATCTTCAGCGGCCGCCCCGCGTGCCGCTCCAGCTCCTCCTCCAGGTGTCCGAGATCGATGCCGCCGTGCAGGTCCTCGTGGATCGTGACCACGTCGGCGATCGATTCCCGCCAGGCCAGGTCGTTGGAGTGGTGCTCGTAGGGGCCGATGAAGACCACCGGCCGCTCGGCCTCGGGGATGCGCTCCGAGAGGCGGTAACGGTCGTCCAGGTCGTTGGGGATCCTGAGGTTGAGGATCCCGACCATCTTGTCGATCGCGGCGGTCGACCCGGCCCCCCAGAAGACGACCGCGTGCTCGTCCGGGTCGCCCCCCACCGCCTCGCGGACGATCGAGCGCGCCTCCTCGCGGAAGCGGGTCGTCTGGAGCCCCGTCCCCGAGCTCTCGGTGTGGGTGTTGGCGTAGAGCGGGAGCACCGCGTCCCGGATCCAGTCCTCGATGAAGGAGAGCGAGCGCCCCGAGGCCGTGTAGTCGGCGTAGGTCACCCGGCGCGGGCCCCACGGGCCCACGACCGCCTCGTCGCGTCCGACGACCGACGCGCGAATGTGGCGGAGGAGCGCCTCGCTCACCGCCCCGACCCCTCCGGCCCGCCGCCCAGCTCCCGCTGCAGGTAGTCGAACTCGACCTGCCGCATCAGGAGATAGCTGGCCATGTCGTAGGCGGCCCCGTGCCGGCCCGGCGGGTAGATCCTCAGGTCCACGTCCTTGCCGTCGTCCGCCAGCGCCGTGAGGAGCTGCATCGTGTTCCTGGGGTGGACGTTGTCGTCCATCATCGAGTGGATGAGGAGGAGGTGCCCCTCCATGCTCCCGGCGTGGTCGACCGCCGAGCTGGCCCGGTAGCCGTCCCGGTTGGCGCCCAGGAGGCCCATGTAGCGCTCGGTGTAGATCGTGTCGTACAGCTTCCAGTCGGTCACCGCCGAGTTGGCGATCCCCACCGGGAAGAGGCCCGGGTACATCTCCATCGTGTAGACCGTCGAGTAGCCCCCGTAGCTCGTCCCCGTGATCCCGATCCGGCTCGGGTCCACGTAGGGGAGCCGGGCCATGTGGCGAGCCGTCTCGGCGAAGTCGTGGCTCTCCCACTTCCCGAGCTGGCCGTACACGGCCTTCATGAACCGGCTGCCGTAGTTGTTCGAGCCGCGGTTGTTCACCCCCACCACGATGTAGCCCTGCTGGGCCAGCCACTGCGTCCACGTGCTCGCGTCGAAGGTGTCGTAGACCTGCTGCGAGCCGGGCCCGCCGTAGATGGCCAGGATGACGGGGTAGCGCCGGGTCGAGTCGAACGGGATCGGCCGCACCATCGACGCGTCCAGCCGGACCGAGTCGGACGTCGTGAAGTGGAAGAGGACCGGCCGCGAATAGGCGTGCGTCTCCAGCCAGCGGGAGGTCGGGGCGTTGTCCTCCATCGTCTTCAGCTGCTTGCGGCCCGTGGCCCACAGCTCCACCTGGCGGGGCGTGTCCAGGTCGGACCAGCGGTCGATGTACCAGCGCGTGTCGGGGGACATGTCGATGTGGTGGGTCCCGCCGGTCTTCGTGAGGCGCCGCGTGTGTGAGCCGTCGAAGGAGACCGCGTACAGCTGGCGCTGGAGCGGCGAAGCCTGCGTCGAGGTGTAGTAGACCGTCCGGCTGTCGCGGTCGATGCCCTCGACCCGCGTGACGCTCCACTCCCCGCTCGTCACCTGGTTCACGAGCTTCCCCGAGTAGTCGTACCGGTAGACGTGCTGCCACCCGTCCCGGTCGGAGATCCAGAAGAACTGGTCCATCCCGGCCGGGAAGGTGAGCATGTCCTGGATCCCCGCGTAGAAGTCGTACACGTCGATCCACGTGTCCGACGTCCACGTGTGCACGAGCCGCCGTCCGCCCGTCGTGACGTCGAAGAAGAAGAGCTTCATGGTCTGCTGGGGGCGGTCCAGCGTGACCACGGCCAGCGTGTCGGGCCGGCTCGTCCAGTAGATCCGCGGGATGTAGTGCTCCTCCTCGAAGCCCGTGTCGAGCCACACGTTCTTCCCGGAGCGCACGTCCACGACCCCGATCTTCACCACGGCGTTCGAGTCGCCGGGCTGCGGGATCCGGATCCGGGTCCAGTCGGGGTGGCGCCCCTGGTAGTCGGTGAGCTGGACCACCGGCTCGGCGCTCTGGTCCACCTGCCAGTAGGCGATGTGCCGGCTGTCGGGCGACCAGTTCCACGCCTGGGCCATCCCGAACTCCTCCTCGTACACCCAGTCGAAGTGGCCGTCGAACACGTTCTCCCGGGCGTCGCGGGTGAGGCGGGTCTCCTTCCCGGCGCTCATGTCGTAGACGTACATGTCCCCGCCGCGCTCGAAGCCCAGCATCGATCCTCCGGGCGAGAGCTCGGCCGTGCGGGCCCCGCGCGCCGCCAGGGTCATGGACCCGTCGTCCAGGGAGTACACGTAGAAGTCGGCCGTCCCGGAGCGCCGGTAGATCGGCTCGAACCGGGTCCGGAACACCAGGTGGCGCGAGTCCGAGGCCCACTGGAACGAGCGGTACGAGAAGGCCGAGTCCGTGCCCGGGAAGGTGCGGCCCTTCGCCGTGAACAGGAGCGTGTCCTTCCCGGTGGCCGGGTCGTACGCCCGGATCTCCTCGCCCCCGCCCGAGCGCGTCGTGTACGAGAAGCGCTTCCCGCCGTCGATCCAGTTCACGTCGGACGGCCCGTTCGAGCCCGACAGGATGCCCTGCGAGGACAGGGCTTCCCGGATGCTCGAGAACGTCTCCTTCTCCTGCCGCTGGCGGGCGGGCTGCTGGGCGACGGCCGCCGCCGGCACGGCCAGGGCGCCCAGCAGCAGGAGGACGGGGAGGCGGTTCGGGAAACGTGCACTCGGACGCTCGAGGCGCATGGATTCACCTGGACTGGGGTTTCTTCACGGATCCGACCCGGCCCCGGGCGCGGCTCGCGCCGGGCGCGGCCGGGCCGGGCCGGCGGGCGGCCCGTAGCGGCTCAAAGGTAGGCTTACGGGCGAGGCCGAGACAGGCACGGCCGGTCCCTACGGGAGAGAACGGTCCAGGGATGGGAGGCTCCCGAAAACGCGAAAGGGCCGGCCCGACGAATCGGACCGGCCCTTTCGCTGGATCGACGGGCCCGGCGCGAAGCCGGGTCCCGACGGACCTTACGGCCTCAGTCGACGATCTTGGTGACGTTCTCCGCCGACGGGCCCTTCTGGCCCTGCACGACGTCGAACTCGACCCGCTCGCCCTCGGCCAGGGACTTGAAGCCGTCGCCCTGGATCGCGGAGAAGTGCACGAAGCAATCCTTCTCGCCGCCGTCCAGCGTGATGAAGCCGAAGCCCTTCTGGTCGTTGAACCACTTCACGGTTCCCTTGGTACGCATACCGTTCCTCCGAATGGTGCTTTTTGACGATGTCGAGGTCCGGTGTAACCGTACCAACGGAACATCATCGTTCTTTGCGGGGGACTTCCGCCCCCCCGCCTGGCGTGAACCACGATCGGAGCGTCCATAGAAAAAAGGACCGGGACGATAGCGTCCAGGTCCTTTCGTAACTCTGGTCCGGGCCGTGCCCGGCGTGCGCTCGTAGACTGTCGTTCGCCCACAAAGGTAGCAGAACCTGCGTCCACGTCAAGGGGGGAGTCCGATCGTCGCCGCCGTCCTCCAGTCGTACGACTGGAGGGCAGCCGCGGGGAGCGCCCTCCGGGGCGCGCCCGATCCTCCCCTACCGGTACCTCCACGACCGCGTGTCGGCGCCCGCCGGCGCGTGCCGCGTCATGAAGTCGGCCATCTCCCGCAGCATGGTCGCGGTCGTCGTGTGCTGCCAGCCGTGCGGCTTCTCGGGGCGGCCGTACCGGAAGGTGGCGTGGGCGGCCGGCGCGGAGGTGGAGTCCAGGAACGCCTGCAGGTCGTAGACGGCCACGTTCAGGTAGTAGGTGTCCATGTCGCCCACGTCGACGTGGATCTTGTCCACCAGGTCGGAGCCGATCGAGTCCCAGTGGGCGGCCAGGTAGGCCCTGAGGTCGTAGCCGTGCGCCTTCATGTATTCGGCCACCGAGCGGTCGATGTGCCCGGTCAGCTTGTCCCACAGCGGCTTCGGGTATCCGTCCTCTCCCACCGGCCCGTACGCGGCCTCCCACGCGCCCAGCTGCTCGGCCGAGCGACCGTGGCTGCCCAGGACCGCCTCCATGCGGCTCATGCCGCGGTAGGTCTGGAGCGGCTGCCCCTCGGTCGTCCGCATCATCGGGTGCTCGGGGTGCTCCCACCCCGAGCCGCGGCTCACCGCCCGCCCGTCCACGAACGCGCTCGTGTCCGAGTAGATGTCGACCAGCTGGTAGTGGCGGAAGTCCACGGGATCCGGATAGAGCGACCACGTCCCCCCGAAGAACTCCGGGTGCAGGACCTGCAGCGCCAGCGACTCCCACCCGCCCGTCGAGCCGCCGGTGAGGACCCTCGCCCACGGCCGGCGGATCATGCGGAAGTGGCTCTCCAGGTACGGGACGAGCTCCTTCAGGAGCGCGTCGCCGTAGGGGCCGTTGTTGGCCGAGTTCACGGCATACGAGTCGTCGAAGTAGGGCGTCGGGTGCTGGAAGGTCACGACGATCATCCGCGGGAAGCCGGGCGACGTCCAGCTCCGATAGAAGTCGTGGCCGGTCTCCCGGTCGAGGCTCGCCAGGCGGTCGCGGAGCCCCTCGGGCACCGGCTGGCTGTCGGGGCTGAACCCGTAGGGCGGACGCAGGCTGAAGTGGCCCTGCTCGTAGACCACCGGATAGCTGACGTCCGGGTGCTCGTCGTAGCCCTCGGGGAGGAGCACGGTCGCCCCGATGTCGAACGGATGACCCCAGAACTTCGTGAGGAGGTCGCTCTGGATCTTGACCCGCTTCACGTACTTCGTGTCGGGCGGGACCTCGACCGGGGGGATCTCCCGGTCCAGGGCCAGCTCCACGTGGAAGCCGCGGGAGGGGTCCAGGTGCACCTTTCTGACCTCGCTCACCAGGTTCCCCGGCGAGCGGTTGAAGTGCTGGCCCTCCCACCGGTCCATGTGCGCCCAGATCGTGTGGCCGTCGGAGCGGTGGAACTGCGTGTAGACGTCGAGGAGGCCCTGCACGTAGTAGTCGCCGGCGGGAAGCTCCGAGAGGTCGTCGACCGGGAAGCCGAGGGCCGAGCCGTCGACCGTGGCCTGCGCGCCGGGCTCCAGCGAGTCCACGTCCGCCGCGAACATGGGGGCGGAGCCGAAGAAGCGGTCCACCTGGAAGCGCGGCTCGGGCGCCGAGTCCCGCGAGACCATGACGAACGCCCGGCCCGTGATCGGACCCTCGTGCACCGAGTCCGCGAAGGTGAGCGTGAAGGCGGTCGCGCCCGGATCGCCGCCGGCGGAGCCTCCGCACCCGGCCACGGCCGCGCTCGCGGCCGCGAGGAGGACGAGGAGCGGGAGAAGGGCCAGGCGGCGGGCGGGACGGCGCGGTCGGCTCACGGCTTCCTCCTGTGGGGGACCTCGGGTCGGCCCTGACAGTGGAGGCCGAGCGGTCCGACCGCCAGCCCGGCTACTCCGCCTCGCGCACCACGGGTCGCGTGAGACAGGTGGGTCCCCCCTGCCCCTTCAGGCAGATCTCCCGCCCCTGGAACGTCCGCACCTCGGCGCCCGCCGCCTCCAGCCTGCGGCGGGTGACCGGGCACCCCTCCACCATGACGCAGCGGCGCGGCGCCACGGCCAGCACGTTGCAGCCCAGCCGCCCGAACTCGTCGTCCGGGACCTCCACCAGCTCGATCCCGCGCTCCAGGAGCGCCTCGCGGAAGGGGACGGGGAGGAGGGGCGAGTACACCACCGCCAGGTCGTGGTCGACCGGGCTCAGGACGGACATGAGGTGGAAGACGTCGTCCGGTCCGCGCCAGTGGGGGAGCGGGACGACCACGAGCTCGTCCACGTCGTCCGCCAGCAGGGCCCGGAGCTGCCGGATGCCCTCGTCGTTGGTGCGGTAGCCCCGGCCCACGGCGGCCGTGCGCCCGCCCAGCCACACGAAGTCGCCGCCCTCGAGCGTCCCGGGCGCCTCGATCCGGCCGAGCGCCTGGACGCCCATCTTCCAGTACGCCCGCCCCGCGGCCTCCGGCTCCCCCCTGCGCGCCTCCTTCCCCATCCGGCAGGTGATCGCGCCCCGGGGCCCCACGATGGACGCGTCCCGGGCGTAGAGGGAGTCGAGGCCCGCCCCGGGGGCGGAGGGCAGGTAGGTGACCCTCGCGCCCATGTCCTGAAGGAGCTCCACGAAGGCCGCGTGCTCGGCGCACGCGGCCCCGAAGTCCGGGGCCGCGGTCCAGCCGAGCTCCCGCCATTCGGCCTCGATGCGCTCGGGGCCGCCGAACGCCTCCTCCGGCCGCTCGACCAGGACCGTGCCGAGCGGCGCGGTCTCCGAGGCCGCCGTCAGGGCGTCCCGCCCGGGAGCACGCCCACTTCGAGCCGGCTGGCCCGGTCGGGGGTGTGGTAGACCCGCTCCGTGGCCTTCACGAAGTCGCTCTCCTTCGCCTCGTAGATGTTGGGCACGTAGGTCTGCGGGTTCCGGTCGAACGCGGGGAACCAGGTGCTCTGCACCTGCACCATGATCCGGTGCCCCTTCCTGAAGGTGTGGAGCACGTCCTGGAGGCGGAAGTCCACCGGCGTGACCTTGCCCGGCTCGAACGGCTTCGGGTCGTCGAACCCGTCCCGGTAGCGTCCGCGCATGATCTCGCCGCGGACGAGCTGCTGGTAGCCGGCGTAGTGGACGGCCTCGTCGGGCCGGTAGGGGCTGTCGGGCTCGTCCATCGGGTAGACGTCGATGAGCTTGACCACGTAGTCCGAGGCGTCGGTCGAGGTGCTCACGAACAGGCGCGCCTGGATCGGGCCGGCCAGAGTCACGTCCCGGTCGAGCGGCGGGGTCTCGAACGTGACCACGCCGCGGTCGAGGTCGAAGCAGCGCTGGTCGTCGCTCATGTACGCGTACATCGTGAGCCCCTGGATCGTCGGGATCCGGCAGCGGCTGGGCTCGGGGTGGGCCGGGTCGCTCACGTACTCGGAGTAGGGGCTCCCGCTCCGGCCGGTCGGCGCGTCGAAGGAGAGCTTCCCGCCCGACTCCAGGTACAGGTCGCGCTTCTGCGCCCCGGCCGGGGGCCACGCTTCGAACGCGTCCCACGTCTTCTTCCCCGTGTCGAACATGCGCGCCTCGGGCAGGCCGACGGGGCCCTTCCCGCCGTCCTTCAGGAAGTGGCGGAAGAACTTCGACTCCATGTCGCGCTGGAAGCGCACCTGGAGCGAGTCCCCGAAGTAGATGTCCCCGTGCACCTGGTGGACGACGCCCCTCCGTGACCAGCCTCCGTGCCGGAAGGGGCCCTCGACGATGGCGTTGAACGAGTCCAGGTGGTGCGCCTCGATCGTCCGGTGGACCTGGAGCGGGCCGTACAGGTCCTCCGCGTCGAACCACCCCCCGACCGCGAGCACCGCCGGCATGCGGCCGGCGTGAGCGATGTGCTCGTCGATGGCCGGTCCCACCGCCCTCGCCTTCCAGAAGTCGTCGTAGTCGGGGTGGTGGACGATCTCCTGCCAGAAGAAGTTCTCGCCGTAGAAGCGCTCGGTGGTGTTCTTCAGCGGCCCCAGGCCGAGCTGGTAGTCGTAGTCGTCCGGCAGGCCCCGGACCTTCCTGGCTCCCCCGAGGAACCCTCCTCCGTTCTGCCCCTCGGTCCCCAGCACGTGCTGCATCTGCGGCATCCACCAGTGCTCGGTGGTCGGCCCGGGGTGCTGGACGCCGAAGACGGGGTACGTGTAGAAGTAGCCCTGGGTGAGGGCGCCGTTGTGGTGGAAGTCCTCGAAGTAGAAGTTCGTCACCGGCGCCTGCGGGGAGACGGCCACCAGCGCCGGATGCCCCGAGAGCGCCCCCATCGTCGTGAAGAAGCCGGGGTAGGAGATCCCCCACTGCCCGACCCGGCCGTCGTTGTGCTTCACGTGCTTCAGCAGCCAGTCGATCGTGTCGTAGGTGTCGGAGGCCTCGTCGACCGCCTTCGGGTCCCCGGCCTTGATCGAGTCGGGAATGAAGGGCCGCACGTTCACCCACGTCCCCTCGGACATGTAGCGGCCGCGGACGTCCTGGTACACGAAGATGTACTTGTCGCGCATCATGTACCGGTCGGGCCCGATCACGTCCGGATAGGCGTCCTTGCCGTAGGGCGCCACCGAGTAGCAGGTCCGCTCCATCACGATCGGGTAGGTGTTGGTGGGGGAGGCGTCCCTGGGGGTGTAGACGATCGTGAACAGCTCGACCCCGTCCCGCATCGGGATGCGGTACTCGTGCTTCACGTAGTTCTCGCGGGCGAAGACGCTGTCCGGCACCGGGGCGGATCCGGCCTCCTGCGCCGAGGCGGCCGCGGCCGTGACGAGGAGGGCGAGGACGGTCGAGGCGAGGGTGCGGACTCTGCTCATGTGGCTCTCCGGTGAGTTGGAGATCGTGCCTGAGGCGCCACGAAGGTGAACACGGCCGACGGGCAGGACGTGTAGCCGGCGCTCACGCGGCCGCCCGCCGCCGCGCCGCCCACGTCCCCGCCAGCGCCAGCGCCAGGAGCATCCCGCCCGAGCCGAGCGCCAGCCGGGGCTGGGTGCCGACGATGGCGGCCAGCACGAGGAGCTGGAGCGCGATGGCGAGCGCAGGGATCCAGGGATGCCCGGGCACGCGCATCGGCCGCGGGAGGTCGGGGCGCGTCCGGCGCAGCCGGAAGAAGCCCAGGAGCACGACCGCGTCGACCGAGATGACGGTCAGCATCATGAACCGCAGGAGCCACTCGAACGCGCCGGTGATGGCCAGCGCGAACAGGACCGCCGCGATGAAGAGGAGCGCCGGCGCCGGCGTCCCGCGGCGGCTCACCCGCGTGAAGGACCGGGGCGCCAGGCCGTCCCGCGCCAGGGCCAGGGCCACCCGGGGCATCCCCAGGAAGTTGACGTTGAGGCTGCTGAGGAGGATGAGGATCCCGACCACGACCACGACGGTCCCGGCCGCTGGGCCGAGCGTGCCCGACACGGCGTCCCGGGCCACCAGCTCCGATCCCGCCATCCGCGACGGGGTGAGCGCCGACAGGAAGGAGACGTTGATGAGGAGGTACAGGAGCGCGACGGCCGCCGCGCCGCCCAGCAGGATGCGGGGGAGGGAGCGCCCCGGATCCCGGGTCTCCTCGGCCATCTTGGCGGCGTCCTCCCAGCCGTAGTAGGCGAAGGCCACGCTCTGGTAGGCCAGCGCGAGGCCGAGGAGCGTGATGGGGGCGGGCCCGCCCGAGGGCGCGCCCGCCCCCGTCCCGGCGCCTCCCGCGCCGGCCCCGACCCCGACCCCGGCCGCGAGGCCCGCGGCGGCGATCACGACCAGGAGGACCACCTTCACCAGCGTGCTCGCGTTCTGGAAGGTGCGGCCCGTGCGCACGCCGGCCAGGTGGAGCGCCGTGAACAGGACGACCACGGTCCCGGCCGCCGCCGGCACGTTCACGTCGTGCGCGAGGAGCTGCAGGTACTCGGCGATCACCACCGCCTTGACGGCCCCGGAGAACCCCCGGGCCACCAGAAGCTCCGCCCACCCCGCCACGAACCCGACCACGGGGCCCCATGCCTCCCGGGCGTAGACGTACTTTCCCCCCGCCGCGGGCAGCGCCGCCGCCATCTCGGACAGGAGGAGGGTGCCCAGCCCGGCCACCAGCCCGCCCAGGAGCCACACGGCCAGGATGAGCCACGGCCGGCCCAGGTAGCCGGCGATGAGGCCGGGGGTCCTGAGGATCCCGGCCCCGATGACGATGCCGACCGAGACGGCCAGACCGTCCCGGACCCGGAAGACGCGCTGGAGCCCCGGCCGGGCGGACGCCTCAGCGCTCGTGGCGCTCGCCCCCCCGGAACACCTCCACGATCCTCCGGGTGTTCCGGATGTCCGCCGTCGGGTCGGCGCCGGCCCCGGTGATCCGGCGCATCCAGGGCGCCTCTCCGACGACCTCGCCCGCCAGCACGAGGCCGGCGGAGAGCAGGCCTCCTCCCGGAGAGCGGACTCGGCGAGATCGGTGGCTCATGCGGTGCCTTCGGCGCTCCGGGTGCGGACGCCCGCGGGGGCGGGGCTCACCGTGGACGATGGGAGCCGGCCGCGGGGGCCGCAACTCGTCGCCGGCCCCCCGCGGCGGCGACGCCTCCCGCGCGGCCGGGCGCTGCGGGCCCGCCCGGCGGCTCGGTCCGCCGGACGCTTCTCGCACATCGCGAGCGGCGGGGCAGTCTGCGGCGCGGCGCGGACGCGGGAACAGGGGGCTGGATGATGAGGTGGACGATACCCTCATCGCTCACAATGACTTGGCGGCACCGGGGTCCGCCGGAGGCATCCGGCACGTGGCTTGAACCCCCGTGCCAGCCGGGCCGTCCCCGTCGCCGCTCCGGCGCAGGGCGGGCGTGCCTGTCGAGAAGAGATGCCGTACGTGCCCGGAAGCCGAGGAGCCGATCGTGCTCACGACCAGGACCACGGACACCGAGCGGAGGAAGCTCGTGGTGTTCGACGTCACCGAAGATACCGTGGAGCTCCTGCAGATCGACGATGGAGTCGGATTCGAGCTCCCGCGGGAGCTCCTTCCCCCGGACCTCCGCGCCGGTGACGTCCTGCGGGTGATCGCCAAGGTGGAGCGGGCCCGGGTCACCCGGGGCGAGTAGCGCCTCCGGTCCCCCGGTACGTGCCCGGCCGGTCGCTCCTCCCTCGGCCGGTCGGGCCCGCTCCCTCCTCCCGAGCCTCCTCCTCCGCGACGATCCGCGCCGCGGCCGACCTCACCCTCCGGGCCTGAAGTAGAAGCGCCGCGCCTCCTCGCTCGCCGCGCCGCCCCCGACCATCGTCAGCCGCCACCCGCGCTCGCGCAGGGCCTCGACCAGCTCGCTCTCGTGCCGGATCCCGGCGACGAGCCCTTCCAGCTCACCGTCGGCGTCGCCGCCCTCGATCTCGAAGGCGCGCGATCCGTCCTCGCGCGCTCGGCTCCCCACGGTCAGCACGTCGTCGCCCTCGGGCGGGAACCCCATCCGTCGCCTCCCCCTCGTCGTGTCGAGCGCTCGCCGCCCCGGTCGCGTCGGCGGCCGGCCGGCCGCGTCATCCGGTACGATGCCTGCGGTCCGTATCGGGGCGAAGACCATGCCGGCCACCGTCGGAAGGAGCGGAGGAGCCCATGTTCGAGAGCGTGCTGGACGAAGCGCTGGACGCCTGGATCGACGCGCGCGAGGGTGTGATCGCCGAGCTGGAGAACGTCCCGGCCGATCGCTACGACTTCCGGCCCACCCAGGACGTCCGCACCGTGGCCGAGCTGGCGTGCCACATCATGGAGGTCTCCGAGCTGATGGTGGGCGAGCTCACGCGGGAGGACACCGACCTCCGCCGCGAGCCCTTCCCCGACCTCGTCGCCCGCTACGCCTCCGACGTCCAGGGCCTCACCGACCGCGACGAGATCCTGCGGGCGGCGCGCGAGACCCTCGACCGCGGGGTCGACTGCTTCCGCGACGTGGGGGAGCTCCACATGCTCCAGCTCATCGAGCGCTTCGACGGGAAGAAGGGAACGCGCCTGGCCTGGATGCACCACGGCATCGCCCAGGAGATGTACCACCGCGGCCAGCTGTGCACGTACGAGCGGCTGATGGGGATCGTCCCCGCGCTCACCAGGCAGATCCGCGGCGAGGACTGAGCCGAGCGCCGCGTCCTACCAGGGCTCGACCCGGAGGCCCAGGCCCCAGAACGTCTCGGAGACGTTGCGGAACTGGCCCATGCTGGAGGGGCCGTAGTGTCCGCGGGCCTCGAGCCGGACCGTGACCCCCTGCACCCGCATCCCGACCCCGGCCGCGCCCGTCCCGGCCACCCTCCGGTTCTTCTCGGTGAGCGAGAAGTCGGCGGCGGCGTACGGCCAGGCCACGAGCCGGGACCCGAAGCCCCGGTCGGCCGGCGGCAGCGGCTCCCACTCGGCGCCCCAGCGGACGTCGGTGCGCTCGACCTCCGGGTTGGCGTGGAAGTTGGCGTCACCGCCCGCGTAGACCCGGAGCCGGCCGGCGAGCCTCCTGGCGACGAGGAGCTCGATCCCCTCGCGGCTCACCTGGTCGTCCGGGCCGCGCGGCCAGCCGAAGCGGTCCACGTAGTCGTCCCCGACGTGCGAGCTCTCGTGGACGAGCTCCAGTCGCCCCTCCCAGCCGCGGTAGGCCAGCGAGAGCGGGAAGCCCACCCGGTAGGTCACGTCGATGAGGTCCTTCTGGGCCGTCTCCATGAAGAACCGCGAGAACGTGCCGACCTCGAACCCCAGCTGGACCGCCGGGCGACGGGCCGTCTCGGGCTGGAAGCGGACGACACCGAACCGGTGGCCGATGGCCACGGCCGCCTCGATGTTGCGGCCGGCGTAGTCGCCCAGGTTCGGGCGGTCGGCCAGGATGAACGACCCCCGGAGCCCCACCTCCCGCGGGTCCGCCAGGAGGGACGGGAAGGGGCTTCCGCGCGGGAACCAGCGCGCCCCGGCGGCCGCATCCGGCGGCTCCTGGGCGCGGAGGCCGGATCCGGCCGGCAGGAAGCCGGCGAGGGACGCGAGGGCGAGCGCGAGCAGGGGGCCGGCGAGGAGCGCTTTGCGGGCGGCGCCGGCGGGGACGTGTTTGGTTCGCATCGTGCCTCCGGGAATAGATTTCGGGTCCGGGCGGCCGCGTCTCGCGGCCGCGGGAATCTGTCCGCGGAGCGGGAGCCCGCACAACGGGACCTCCCGCCGGCGGTGCGGGAGGCGGCGTCGGCGGACAGGAGGGACTCGTGACCGGAGGAGCCGGGTGACGCGGGACGATGGCCGACAGGATGGATCCGGCGGCGGGGAGGAGGGGGGCGCCGGCCCCGCCACCGGCCGGGACCGCGCCGCCGCTCCCCTCGGGCGCTGGCTCGCCGAGCACGGCCTCCTCCGGGGCCCGTTCCCCTTCGCGGACTACTGGGCCAGCGTCCTCCGCATCGGCGGCGGGATCCCCGACCGGCTGGTCGAGTCCGGGCTCGTCGATCCCGGCCTCTACCGCCTGGGGCTGGACCGGCCCGACCTCCAGGTCCCGCGGCTGCGGAGCTACCTGGCGCTCTTCCTGCTCGGTCCGCTCCTCCTCCTGCTCCGCCGCTTCCGGCGCCTGGGACGCTACCGGGCGGCGGTGCGGAGCGAGGCCGGCCGGGAGGTCCTGGACCGGCTCGAGCGGCTCCGACTCGAGCTGGTCGGCGAGGGGCCCCGGGTGGACGTCCGGAAGGGGGAGACGGTCCTGGCCGAGGATCTCGTCGACCCCCTCCGCGTCTCCGGCTTCGCGAGCTTCTTCTTCGCGACCTACGAGCTGCCGCTCGCCTCCTTCTCGGCCATCGTCCTGGCGGCGGTGAGCGTCCCGGTCCTGCACGCCCTGGACGTCTACCAGCCGGCGCTGGACCTGTGGATCCCGGCCGGATTCCCGGTGCTGGCGCTGGTCCTCTACCTCGTCTACCGGGACGTGATGACCGCGGTGCTCGGAGCGCTCCCGGTCGTCATCGCGCGCTACCTGCTCCCCTTCGTCCCGCACGGCACCTCCTCGGGGTGGCCGGCCTTCCTCGGGGGTCTGGCGGGGCTCTTCGTGCTCTACCTCCTCATCGACTGGTTCTTCATGCCGAGGCCCGTGCCTCCCGTCCTCCTCCTCTACACGAAGGAGGGTCCGGCCCGGCCGTACGACCGCGAGGAGGACGCGCCGTGGTGGCTCGAGGGGGAGGCCTACTGGGTGTGGCGCTACCTGGCGCTCACGCCCGCCGAGCTCAACAAGTTCTGGGAGCGCGACTGGGAGCGGGTCGAGCTCTGGGTACGGGCGGATGGACCCGAGGCGGGGCGGCTCGAGTGGGTCGTCACCGATGGCCACTACCGCGAGCTGTGGATCCCCGCCGACCGGCTCTCCGACCGGCAGGGCCGCGACCGGGAGGCCGCGCGCCGGGCCGCCGAGACGGGAGGGGCGGGCACGTGGGTGGTCGAGGTCGACGCGGATTCGATCTTCCACGCGCCGGCCTTCCGGGCGGCCACCTTCTCGCCCGAGGAGAAGGGCGTGCCGACCCGCAGCCTCCGGCATCTGGCGGCGCTGTTCTGGCGGCGGCCGCCGCGTGACGATCCGGACGAGGCCTTCCGCAGGCTCCAGGAGGTGCGCCTGGACCTGGGCGGGGGCCTGTTCGAGGACGCGCCCGAGGTGGCGGTACCGCTCATCGCGCGTCACCTTTTGTCCGTCCCGTGGCGGTACTGGAGGTACCCGCTCGGCGCCGCCACGCGCGAGGAGGATCGGCTCTACGGGACGCGAGCGCCCGGCCGGTCGCCTCCAGCGGCCGACCCGGATCTCCAGATCAAGGGGCCCCGCCCGGACGACGCGCCGGACGCTCGATAGAGAGGCAGGACGGCCCGCATGGCGTATCCCGATCTCGACGCACGTCTCATCGAGGCTCTCCGCGAGGACGCCCGGCGCTCCCTCCGCCAGCTCGCGGAGGAGCTCGAGGTCTCGACGGGGACCGTGAGGAACCACCTCGAGGACCTCGAGGAGCGCGGCATCATCACCGGCTACCGGCCGGTCGTGGACTACGGGAAGCTGGGCTACGGCCTGGTGGCCGTGATCCGGATCAAGGCCCGGGGCGACGCTCTGCCGCGGATCGTGGAGGCCCTGGTGGCCGATGGGCGGCTCACGCACGTGTACGAGATCACCGGCGAGTTCGACGTCATGGTCATCGGCCGCTTCCGGAACGAGACGGAGATGAACCGGGAGATCAAGCGCCTCCTGGGGCTTCCGGGGATCGAGGGCACGAACACGTCGATCGTGCTCTCGGCGCCCAAGGAGGCGGGCGACCTGCCCCTCTCCGAAGACGAAGGCGAGCCCGGGTGAGCGCCGGCGACGCGCACGGAGGGCAGGCCGCGGCGTCCTCCGACGGGGAGCGCGCCCCGGTGTCCGTGCGCATCCGCGGCTTCCTCAGGGAGTACCTGACCCCCTCGGTCCTCCTTCCCTACCTGGGCCCCGCCTTCGTGGTCAGCGTGGGCTACATGGACCCGGGGAACTGGGCCACCGACATCTCGGGCGGGGCCGAGTTCGGCTACCGGCTCCTGTGGGTCCTCCTGTGGAGCAACATCTTCGCGATCTTCCTCCAGACCCTGGCCGCCAAGCTGGGGATCGCCACCAACCACGATCTGGCCGAGCTGTGCCGGGAAGAGTACCCGAAGCCGGTCTCGCTCCTCCTGTGGGTGACGGCCGAGCTGGCGATGATGGCCACCGACCTGGCCGAGTTCCTGGGCGCGGCGATCGGGATCCACCTCCTCTTCCACATCGGGCTCATACCGGCCGTCCTCATCACCGCCGTGGATGTATTCCTGGTGCTGGCGCTGCAGCGGGCGGGCTTCCGGTGGTTCGAGATCGCGATCACCGCGATGGTGGCGATCGTGGGGATGGGCTACGTGGTGGAGATCGTCCTGGCCCGCCCCGACGTGGGCGCCGTCGCGACCGGCCTCATCATCCCCGACCTCCCGCAGGCGGCGGTGTTCGTGGCCATCGGCATGCTCGGGGCCACGGTGATGCCCCACAACGTCTACCTGCACTCGGCGCTCTCGCAGTACCGGAAGCGCTCCGAGGAGGAGGCGCACAAGCGCAAGCTGGTCCGCTTCGCCTTCATCGACTCGGCCATCGCCCTGAACGGCGCCCTGTTCGTGAACGCGGCCATCCTGATCATGTCGGCGGCCGTGTTCGGCGCGCGGGGCCTCCACGTGGCGAGCATCGAGCAGGCCCACCACACGCTGGGTCCGCTCCTCGGGAGCGCCTCGGCCACCGTGTTCGCGGTGGCCCTCCTGGCGGCCGGCCTCTCCTCGTCGGCCACCGGGACGTTGGCCGGGCAGGTGGTCATGGAGGGCTTCCTCGAGGTCAAGGTCAAGCCGTGGGTGAGGCGGCTCGCCACCCGGCTCCTGACGATGATCCCGGTCATCATCGCCGTCGCCCTCGGGACCGATCCCCTCTACCTGCTGGTGCTGAGCCAGGTCGTCCTCAGCCTGCAGCTTCCGTTCGCGGTGGTCCCGCTCATCCGCTTCACCTCCTCCGAGCGGATCATGGGCGAGAGCTTCGCGAACCGCCGCCTCACGCGCTGGGTCGCGTGGGCCATCACGATCGTCATCATCCTGGCCAACCTCTTCCTGATCTATCTGGTGTTCGCGGGGCGGGCGTAGGTGGAGGACCGGCCCCGAACGGGGAGCGCCCCGGCCCCCGGCCGGGAAGGAGGGAGCGACATGTACGGCACGATCCTCGTACCGCTCGAGCTCGAAGAGGGAGAGGGGGCGATCCTCGATCACGTGGCCCGGCTGGCCGAGATGTGCGGCTCGGAGGTCATCCTCCTCCACGTGGCCGCCGGCTGGCGGGGGCGCTACTTCCGCGGACGGCTGCAGGACCCCGAGGAGCCCGAGTTCCGGGAGCGCCTCCAGGACCGGGTCGAGCATCTGCGGGAGCGCGGCATCGACGTGCGGGGGGAGATCCGGTACGGGACCCCGGCCGAGGGGATCGTCGACGCGGCCGCCGACCTGGGCGTCGACCTCATCGCCATGGCCACCCACGGGCACCGGGGCGTGCTGGACCTCCTGCTCGGGAGCGCGGCCTCCGAGGTGCGCCACCAGGTCTCGATCCCCGTGCTGCTGATGCGGAAGTGAGCCGACGCCGGGAGGGCCTCGCGGCGCTCCGCGAGGAGGTCGTGGGCTGCCGCCGCTGCCCGCGCCTGGTGGCCTGGCGCGAAGAGGTGGCCGAGGAGAAGCGGGCGGCGTTCGCCGACCAGGAGTACTGGGGCCGGCCGGTCCCGGGCTTCGGGGATCCCGGCGCCTGGCTCCTCGTCGTGGGGCTGGCCCCGGCCGCCCACGGCGCCAACCGCACGGGCCGCATGTTCACCGGGGACCGCTCCGGCGACTGGCTGTTCGCCGCCCTCCACCGGACCGGGCTGGCCACGAAGGCCGAGGCCGTCTCCCGGGACGACGGCCTCGAGCTCCGCGGCACGTGGATCACCGCCTCGGTGCGCTGTGCGCCGCCCGCCAACCGCCCCGAGCCCTCCGAGCGGAAGAGCTGCAGGGAGTACCTGGAGCGCGAGATCGACCTCCTGGACCGGGTCCGGGTGATCGTGGCGCTGGGCGGCTACGCCTACCGGCACGTCATGCGGATCTTCCGCGACCGCGGCCGGGACGTTCCCTCGCCCATGCCCGACTTCGGCCACGGGCTGGAGGTCGCGATCGGGCCGCCGCCGGCCGCCGGCGGGCAGGGCGGCTCCGGCTCCGGGGCCGACGTCGCCTGCGGCCCGCCCGCGTCGCTCACCCTCCTGGCCTCCTACCACCCGAGCCAGCAGAACACCTTCACGGGAACCCTCACCGAGCCGATGTTCGACCGGATCTGGGAGCGGACGCTCGAGCTGCGGCCGTGAGCCCGGAGAGGCGGACCTCCGGCGGCGGGGAGGGCACGCCGGGCCGGCGGCAGAGCTCGCCGCGCGGGAAGGACGGCGTCCCGGCCGCGGGGTGGGGCGCGCCGGCCGAGCCCCGGGACGACCGCCTCCACCGGCTGTTCCGCATCGGCACGTGGCTCAAGGGGCTCGACGGCCTGCTCGAGCTCGCGGGCGGGACCGCGCTCCTCGTCCTCTCCCGGGGGCAGATCCTGCGGGCGGCGGTCTTCGTCACGCGCCGCGAGCTCTCGGAGGATCCCGGCGACCCCGTGGCCAACGCCATCCTGGCCGCCGCGCGCCACCTGGCCGTGGACGTCCGGCACTTCGCGGCGGCCTACCTCCTGGTGCACGGGGCGGTGAAGCTCGTGCTGGTGGCGGGGCTCCTGGCCGAGCGCCGCCGGGCGTTCCCCGTGGCGCTGGCCGTGCTGGGGGCGTTCGTGGCCTACCAGGTCTACCGGACGTTCGCGAGCGGCTCGCTCGTCCTGGCCGGGCTCACCCTGGTCGACATCGGGATCATCGCCCTCGTGGCCCGGGAGTGGCGCGTGCTGGAGCGGCGGACCTCCTGACGCGTGCTCGAGCGGCGGGCCTTCTAGGTCCGGCCGGCGCCCCCCGGGGCGGGAGCCGTAGCGGGCTCTCGGAGCCCGCCTCCCCCCTCCAGCCGTCCGCCGTGGGCGCGGGCCCACGACACCAGGAGCCGGACCACCCGGCCGTAGCTCTGCACGCCGCCGGGGACCTGGTTGGCCTTGAGGTAGGCGTCGTTGACGTGGGTCGTGGCCTCGGTGGCCAGGCGGATCTGCGTCCGCCGCAGGTAGTCCGCGTAGTCGCGGATGTCCCGGCGCACCCCCGGCAGGCGCTCCCCGGCCAGCGCCTTCGCCCGCTCCGGGTCGGTGCGGGCCAGGACCGACACCAGGTGGAGCTGCGCCACCGCGTGCCCCGCGTAGGCCACCCTCGGATCGGGCGAGCGCGTGGCCGCGAGCCAGCCCATGAAGCTCGCCTCGTTCTCGGGGGCGAAGCCCCGCTGGTGGGCCTTCTCGTGGGCCATGTCGAACGCGAGGAGGAGGGCCGGCTCGCCGGCGTCCACGATCGCCTCCCCCGTCCACGGGAAGAAGAAGCCGGAGATCCCGAAGCTGGAGAGGAGCCGGTCGGGGACGAAGCGCTTGACCGGGCCGCGCGCCGGGAGGAGCGAGCCCGGCAGGTCGAGGAGGCGGACGGCGGACCGCCATCCCCCCTCGAGGCCCTCCCGGAGCTCCCCCGGGCCCGACTCCAGCCGGGTCGGATGCCCCGCGTCGTCCGAGCCGTGGATCCTCCGGTAGGCGGCGTTCGTGGCCAGGAGCTCCTCCCGGGCCAGGCGGGCGATCTCGGCCGTGTCGGCTCCCGTGCCCGCCGGCAGGCCCAGGCGCTCGGCCAGCGGGGCGCGGGCGTAGTCGAAGCCCCACAGCACGTAGAAGAGGACGACGATGAGCCCGACGTCGGCCGCCAGCCGGAGTCCCGCGCCGCCGAGCGCGTTCCGGAGCCGCCGCCTGCCGCGGACGACGTCCACGGCCCCCCGCCCCGCCCACCACAGCCAGGCCGCGAGGAGCGCGGCCATGAGAAGCTCGCCGAGCGGGAAGGGGATCCATCCGGTGAGCCGCGAGAGGGCCAGCGGGATCCACACGCCGAGCCGCGCCCCGTACACGGCCTCCACGAGGCCGGGCGCGTGCGACGCGAAGCGCGCCAGGAGGAAGCAGGCCACGCCCGCAGCCAGGAGGAGGAGGGACCTGCCCGGCCGAAGCGCACGGTCGGCGGGCCGGCCGCCGGAGCCGCCGCGGCGGCGCGCCGTGCGCGCCGCTCCCCGCTCCGCGCCGGCCGCCCCACGCACGCCGGGGGTGGCGTCGGCCTTGCGTCCGGTTACCTTGCCGCTCCCGGGGCCGGAGCCGGGTTCCGCCCCCGGGCCGGGGCGGCCCGAATCACCCATGTCGACGGAGGACGCGCATGCACGTGACGATCGAGTACTGCACGGTCTGAGACTACGGGCCCCGAGCCGCCAGGCTGGCGGCAAGGCTCGAGGACGAGTTCGAGGGTGTGGAGACCGAGATGGTCGAGTCCGGCGGAGGCGTGTTCGAGGTCACCGTGGACGGCACCCTCGTGTACTCGAAGAAGAAGACCGGACGCCACGCCGATCCCGACGAGGTCGTCCGCCGCATCCGGGAGGGCGAGGCCGCTTGAGCGCCGCCCGGAGTGCGCGCTTTACCTTCTTGTAAAGCGCACGACGCTTGTCGTGCCTCCTGCCGCTTTACGCTACCGTAAAGCGGCATCGCCCCGACCCCGCGGGCACGGCCCGGGCCGCGCGGGGCCTCAGTCGTCGCGGCCCACCTCCAGCATCCGCTCCACGGCCCTGAGGGCCCCCACCCGCACCTCCTCCGGCATGTCCACCTCGTAGCGGAGCTCCCGGAGCGAGGCGAGCGTGTTCTCCAGCGTGATCTTCTTCATGTGGGGGCAGAGCGTGCAGGGCTTCACGAACTCGAGGTCGGGGTGGGCCTCCTGGACGTTGTCCGACATCGAGCACTCGGTGACCATGATGACCCGGTCCGAGCGCGCGTCGTCCAGGTAGCCGATCATCCCGCTGGTCGAGCCCACGAAGTCCGCCTCCTCGCACACCTCGGGCGAGCACTCGGGGTGGGCGATGACCTCGATCCCCGGGTACTGCTCGCGGTAGGCGCGGATCTGGTCGACCGTGAACTGCTCGTGGACCACGCACCGGCCCTGCCAGGTGATGACCCGGATGTCCGTCTGCGCCGCCACGTTGCGGGCCAGGTACTCGTCCGGGAGGAAGATCACCGTGTCCGAGCCCGCGTCCGCCGCGGCCGCCTCGACCACCTTCCGAGCGTTGGCCGAGGTGCAGCAGATGTCGGATTCGGCCTTGATGGCGGCGGGCGTGTTCATGTAGGTGACGACCGGGACGCCCGGGTGGCGCTCCTTGAGGAGCCGGACGTCCTCCACCGTGATGCTCTCCGAGAGGGAGCAGCCGGCCTCGAGGTCGGGGATGAGGACCGTGCGGTCGGGGCTCAGGATCCGCGCGGTCTCGGCCATGAAGTGGACGCCGCAGAAGACGATGATGTCGGCGTCGGCGTCCCGCGCGGCGCGGGCGAGGCCGAGCGAGTCCCCGGTGAAGTCGGCCACGCCGTGGAAGATCTCGGGGACCTGGTAGTTGTGGCCCAGGATCACGGCGTTCCGCTCGCGCTTGAGCCGGTTGATCTCGGCCACGAGCGGCGCCTTCATCTCCCACTCGAAGCGGGGGAGGCTCCCCTCCACCTTGGGCCAGATATGCTCGGTCGCCTCGGCGACCTCGGACGTATACGTCATCGTGCCTGGCACGGGTCGCTCCCGTCTGCGGTGCACCTGCCGAACGGCCGCCGGCCCCGGGGGGCGGCGGCCCGCAGCGATCTCCGGGCAGCCGCGCGGCCGCCCGGGAACCGCGTCAGGATGGTAAGGATAGCGGGCTCGCCCGCAAAGGTTCCGCACCCGTGCGCCTTCGGGTCCAGCCCCCGGCACGAAGGTTGTAGCCGTACCTTTCCGGCCGCGCCGACCCGCCGCGGCCGCGCCGACGCGGGCCCGGGCCGCGTCCGCGAAGCCCCGCGAGTCCCGCCGCCGTCCGCGCGGAGCCGCCGACACCCACCAGCCTGGACAGGAGCCGGATGAGCCCGAACACGAAGTCCTCGAAGTCCCCGAGAGAGCGCGTCGAGGAGCTCCGGAAGGAGATCCGGCACCACGACTACCTCTACTACGTCGAGAACCGACCCGAGATCTCCGACGAGGAGTACGACGAGCTCTTCGCCGAGCTGAAGCGGCTCGAGGAGGAGCACCCGGACCTCCGCTCGGCGGACTCCCCCACGCAGCGCGTGGGCGCCGAGCCGCTGGACGCGTTCCCGACGGTCCGCCACGAGGCGCCCATGCTGAGCCTCGACTCGAGCCGGGAGGAGGAGGACCTCCGGCGCTTCGACCAGCGGGTCCGTGACGGGCTGGGGGAGGACGCCGGGGTGCTGTGGGTCCTCGAGCCCAAGCTCGACGGCGCCTCGGTCGAGCTGGTGTACGAGGACGGGGTCCTGGCCCGGGCGGTGACCCGCGGCGACGGCCGGCGGGGCGAGGGGATCACCGAGAACGTGCGGACCATCCCCGCCGTCCCCCTCCGCCTGCGCGAGGAGGAGCGGGAGGCGCCGGCCATGGTCTCGGTCCGGGGCGAGGTCCTCATGCGGCTCGGGCCCTTCGAGCAGCTCAACGAGCGCCTCATGCAGGCGGGGAAGGAGCCGTTCGCCAACCCCCGGAACGCGGCGGCGGGCTCCCTCCGCCAGCTCGACCCCTCGATCACCGCGGAGCGGCCCCTCGACATCTTCGTCTACGACATCCTGGCCTCCGAGGGGCTGGAGGGGGTCGGCACGCAGACGGAGGTGCGGAAGGCGCTGGCCGCGTGGGGCCTCAGGACCCCCGACTTCGAGAAGACCGCCGACTCGGCCGACGGCATCCTCGCCTACCACGCCGACCTCCAGGAGCGCCGGGACGACCTGGAGTACGAGATCGACGGGATCGTGGCCAAGCTGGACGACCTGGCGGCGCGCGAGGAGCTGGGCTCCACCTCCCGCCACCCCCGCTGGGCCTTCGCCTTCAAGTTCCCGCCGCGGCTCGAGGTCACCCGCGTCCTCAAGATCGCGGCGAGCGTGGGGCGGACCGGCGTCGTGACCCCGATCGCCATGCTGCGGCCCGTGGAGCTGGGCGGGGTCACGGTGAGCCGCGCCAGCCTCCACAACATCGAGCAGGTCCACCGGCTGGACGTGCACGAGGGGGACCGGGTCCGCGTGCAGCGGGCCGGGGACGTCATCCCGCAGGTCGTCGAGGTCGTGGAGGAGGGGGACGCCGACCGGTCGGAGCCGTTCCCGATGCCGAAGCTGTGCCCCTCCTGCAAGACAGAGCTCGTGCGCCGCGGGCCGTACACGGTCTGCCCGAACAGCTTCGAGTGCCCGGCCCAGCTCGCGGGCCGGCTCGAGCACTTCGGCTCGCGCGACGCGCTGGACATCGAGAGGCTGGGCGAGGAGACCGCCAGGCTCCTGGTCTCCGAGGAGCTGGTCACCGAGCTCCCCGACCTCTTCGACCTCACGGCCGACCGGGTCGAGGCCCTGGAGGGCTTCGCCGAGAAGTCGGCCCGGAACCTGGTGGACGCGATCGAGGCGTCCTCGGAGACCGAGCTCCGGCGCTTCCTCTACGGCCTCGGCATCCCCGAGGTCGGCTCGGCCGTGGCGCGCGACCTGGCCGAGCACTTCCGCTCGTTCCAGGGGATCCGCGGGGCGGACCGGGAGGCGCTGGAGGAGGTCGAGGGGATCGGCCCGAAGATGGCCGAGGGGATCCGCGCCTTCTTCGACGAGCCCCACAACGGGGAGGTCCTGGACCGGCTCCTGGACGGCCGGGTCCGGCTCGTCGAGCCCCAGGCGGAGGAGGGCCCCCGTCCGCTCGAGGGGCTCACGTTCGTCTTCACAGGGGGGCTCGAGCGCTTCACCCGGAAGGAGGCGAAGGACCTCGTGGAGTCGAACGGGGGCCGCGCCACCTCCTCGGTGAGCGGCGAGACCGACTACGTGGTCGTGGGCGAGGACCCGGGCGCCAAGGCGGACGAGGCCCGCGAGCGCGGCGTCGAGACGCTGGACGAGGAGGGGTTCGTGGCGCTCCTGGAGGAGAAGGGGATCGAGCCGTGAGCCGCCCGCGCCCCGGGCCCCGCGGCCCCGACCGAGCCACCCGCCGTGGAGGACGACCATGGAGAACGTAGAGATCGCCCGCACGCTGGAGGACGTCGCCGACCTCCTCGAGATCCAGGGCGCCAACCCGTTCCGGGTGCGCGCCTACCGGAACGCCGCCCGGACCGTGGAGGAGCACCCCGTCCCCATGCGGAAGATGGTCGGGGAGGGAGAGGACCTCACCGAGCTCTCGGGCATCGGCGACGACATGTCCGGCCACATCCACGAGCTGGTGGACACGGGCGGGCTCGAGATGCTGGACGAGCTGGCCGAGGAGGTCCCCTACTCCCTCATCGAGATCGGCCGCCTGCCCGGCGTCGGGCCCAGGAAGACGAAGAAGCTGTGGGAGGAGCTGGGGATCGAGACGGTCGACGAGCTGGAGGAGGCGGCCGAGGCGGGGAAGGTCCGGGAGCTGGAGGGCTTCGGGAAGAGGAGCGAGGGGAAGATCCTGAGCGGGATCGAGGCCTACCGCCGCCACCAGGGCCGCTTCAAGATCTCCGAGGCCGACCAGCACGTGGTCCCGCTCCTCGAGTGGCTCCGGGAGGACGAGAGCCTGGAGCGGATCGAGGTGGCCGGGAGCTACCGCCGCCGCAAGGAGACGGTGGGCGACATCGACCTCCTGGCCATCGCCGAGGACGGCGCCTCCCTCATGGAGCGCTTCACCTCCTACGACCGGGTCGAGGAGGTCCTGGCCTCCGGGGAGACGAAGGGGAGCGTGCGTCTGGCCTCCGGCCTCCAGGTCGACCTCCGCATCCTCGGGGCGAAGAGCTACGGCGCGGCGCTCGTGTACTTCACAGGCTCCAAGGAGCACAACGTCCGCCTCCGCCAGCGCGGGATCGACCACGGGCTCCGGATCTCCGAGTACGGCGTCTTCCGCACCGGGCGCGACGATCTCGAGGCCGACGTCGCAGAAGGCGAGGAGAAGGACCCGTGGGAGGGCGAGCTGGTGGCGGGGAAGACCGAGGAGGAGGTGTACGGGGCGGTCGACCTCCCGTGGATCCCGCCCGAGCTCCGGGAGGACCGGGGCGAGATCCGGGCGGCCGAGGCGGGCGAGCTCCCCGACCTCATCACGCTCGAGGACCTGAGGGGCGACCTGCAGATGCACTCGACGTGGTCGGACGGGAAGGCCTCCATCGAGGAGATGCTCGAGGGGTGCGCCGCGCGCGGCTATGCGTACTTCGCCCTCACCGACCACAGCCAGTCCCTGGCCATGACCGGGGGGATGGACGAGGAGAAGCTCCGCAAGCAGTGGAAGGAGATGGACCGGGTCGTGGAGGAGCACGACGAGATCCGCCTGCTCCGCAGCATGGAGGTCGACATCCTGGCCGGCGGGACCCTGGACCTCTCGGACGAGCTCCTCGAGGAGCTCGACGTCGTCCTCGTCTCCATCCACTCGCGCTTCAACCTCCCCGCCGACGAGCAGACCGAGCGGCTCCTGGCGGCCCTGGACCACCCCGAGGTCGACATCCTGGCCCATCCCACGGGGCGCATGATCAACCAGCGCGACCCGTACGAGTTCGACCTCGACGCGGTCCTGGAGCGGGCGGCCGAGAGGGGCGTGGCCGTGGAGCTGAACGCCCACCCCGACCGGCTCGACCTCAAGGACACCCATCTCATGAAGGCCAGGTCGCTCGGGATTCCGGTCGTGATCGACACGGACGCCCACCGGACCCAGGACCTGGACCTCATCCGCTACGGGATCGACCAGGCCCGCCGCGCGTGGCTCACCGCCGACGACGTCCTCAACACCCGCTCCCTCGAGGACTTCCTGGCGTGGCTCGAAGCGCCGCGGGAGGAGCGGGCGGGGGAAGGCTGGAAGAAGATCCGCGCCGAGGGCCCGAAGAAGGGGGAGAAGAAGGGCTCGGGGAAGGAGGCGAAGAAGACATGAGGGGGCTCGCGGGCCGGGGCCGCCGCGGCGCGGCCGCACTCGTAGGCCTGACGGTCGCCGTGGCGGCGGGCATGGCGTACGCCTGCGGGCCTTCCATCTTCACGGCGTCGCACACGGGCGTGGCGGTGCTGGTCTCCCGCGGGCCGCTCCAGCCGACGGCGCAGGAGGGGGAGCCGAGCTCCGAGCCGGTCCCGGGGGCGGAGGTGACGGTCGGCCCGGCCGTGGGTCCGGCGCTGTCGCGAGTCACCACCGACTCGGCGGGCCGGGCGACGGTCCTCGTCCCCGAGGGCCGCTACTCGGTCTCCGTCGTGACCTGCCCCGGCGCCGTGAGCCTGCCCGACCCCGTCCCCGTGCGGGTGAGCCGGGGGAGCCTGGTCGACGTGAGCCTGATGTGCGACACGGGGATCCGCTGAGCGGGGCGGCGGGTCTCCGACGCACCCTCTTCAAATCTATTTGAAGAGGGTTTTCGTGACGCGTCCCGTCCTAACACGGGGCCGGCCACCGCGGATCGGCTCAGCTCCGCGCCAGGTACCTGTCGAACGTCCGCGCCGCCAGGAACCAGCACACCGCCGCGAAGGCCGCCAGCAGGAGGAAGTGCGCGGCCAGCCCGCTTCCCGGGGTCCCCACGAACCCGTCCCTCGCGGCCGAGACCGCCCAGTCCACCGGGTTGAACCGCGTCACGGTCTGCATCCAGCCCGGCATGAGCGGGCGCGCCATGATCATCGTCGACAGGAAGGTGAGCGGAAGGACGGTGAAGTTCATGACCGCCATGAGGATCTCGTAGCGCCCGGCCAGGAGGGCCAGACCGTTCGAGGCGGCCCCGAAGGCGCCGCCCAGGAGGCCCGCGGCCGCCAGGACCGTGAGGATCCCGAGGAGCCAGCTCCCCGGCCGCACGCCGAGGAGGAAGGCGATCACCAGGATCACGGCCGCCTGGAACATCACGGTGGCGGCCGCGTGCAGGACCCTCGCGCCGATCAGGGCGCCCCGGTTGGCCGGCGTGGCCAGGAGGCGGTCCACGAAGCCGCGCTCGATGTCCCGGAGGAGTCCCATCCCCCCGTAGGCCGAGCTGAACAGGGACGACATGATGGCCAGCCCCGGCGCCAGGAAGCCCAGGTAGGAGCCGCCCGGGAAGCTCCGAAGGGAGCCGACGACCCGGAAGAGCTGGCTGAACAGGACCAGCCAGATGATGGGCTGGACGATCGAGATGATGATCCAGATCGGCATGCGCAGGGAGATGCGGAGCTCGCGCATGAACAGCCGGAGGGTGTCCCGCACGGCCTTCATCGTCCCGCCTCCCCCCCGCCGATCCTCTCGCCGCCCCCTCCCCCGGCCGCGGCGGCGCCCGCCGCGTCGGCGCTCTCGAAGGTGTGTCCGGTGGCCCGGAGGTAGACGTCGTCCAGGGACGGGCGGGCCAGCGCCACCTGCGCGATCTCGATCCCGGCGTCCTCGAGCGCCGCCACGATGCCCGGGACGGCCCGGGCGCCGTTCGTCACCTGCACGTGGAGCACGCGGTCCTCGCGGACGACCTCGCCGCCGGTCCCGAGCGATGCGAGGCGCTCGGCCCCGCGGGCCGCGTCGGCCCCGTCGGACAGCTCCACCGTCACGCGGTCGCCGCGCAGCTCGGACTTGAGCTCGTCGGGGGTGCCGCGCGCCACGATCTCGCCGTGGTCCACGATGGCCAGCCGCCGGGAAAGGCGGTCCGCCTCCTCCAGGTAGTGGGTGGTGAGGAGCACGCTCACGCCCTCGTCGCCCGCCAGCTCGCGGACCTCCCGCCACATCACCGTCCGGCTCTCCGGGTCGAGGCCCGTGGTCGGCTCGTCCAGGAACAGGAGGCGGGGGCGGTGGATGAGCCCCATGGCCACGTCGAGCCTCCGCTTCATGCCGCCCGACCAGGTCTCGACCATGCGGTCGGCCGCGTCCACGAGGTCGAAGCGCTCGAGGAGCTGGCCCACCCGGTCCCGGAGCTGCGGGCCCGAGAGGTCCTGGAGGTGGCCCTGCAGCTCGAGGTTCTCCCGGCCCGTGGCCTGGATGTCCACCGACGAGTCCTGCGGGACGTAGCCGATGCGCCGGCGGACCTCGTCGGGATCGGCCAGGACGTCCACGCCCACCACCCGTGCGCTCCCGGAGGTGGGGAGGGAGAGCGTGCACAGGATGCGCACCGCCGTGGACTTCCCGGCGCCGTTCGGGCCCAGGAGCCCGAAGATCTCCCCCTCCTCGACGTGGAACGAGATGCCCCGCAGGGCCTCGACACCGTTCCGGTACGTCTTTCGGAGGTCCTCGACCTCTATGGCGTTCATGTCTCCTCGCTGGTGTCGGTGCCGCCCGGGCTCCCGTCGTCGTCGGCCCTGCTCTCGTCGTCGTCGGCCCCGCTCCCGTCGTCGGCCCCGCTCCCGCGGCCGGCTCCGGCCCGGGGGTCCGGCCGGCCTCCGGCAGGAGGCGTGCCGTAGAGGCCCTCCCCGACCCGCGCCCCGACGTCCTCGCTCCACTCGATCTCGGTCTCGATCCGCGCGCGGCTGTGCTCGAACAGCGCGTCGATCACGGCCCGGGCCGCGCCCGCCGCGCCCCCGGTCTTCCGCCGCGCTCCTTCCAGGCCCTCCAGCGCGCCCCGGAGCGCCGCGATCCGCTCCTCGAGGAGCCCGGCCAGGTCCTCCTCGGGGAGGAAGGGGAAGAAGGAGAGGGCCACGTCCACCGGGTCGGCCGCCAGCCGGGGCCGGGACAGGAGGTCGCGGAGGAGCCGGTCCCGCTCGCGGCGCCCCTCGGTCGTGATCCGGTACAGGGTGCGCGGCGGCCCCCGCCCCTCCTGCTCGCGCCCCGCCTCCTCGAGGAGGCCCTCCTCGGACAGCCGCTTGAGCCCCGCGTAGATCGACCCGAAGCGGACGTCCGCCCAGCGGTGCATCTGCCGCTCCTCGATGGCCTTCCGGATCCGGTAGCCGTGGGTCCGGCCCATGGACACGAAGGCCAGGAGGACCAGGCGGGTGACCTCGCCCGAGGAGGGCGGAGAGGCGCCGCGGGTCACGGACTTCCGGCGGTCGGGGCGACGCGGGCCCCGGCCGGCCGGGCGTGCCGGCCGGAGCTTCGGGGAACCGCGCTGGCGCTGGCCCGCATCCAACTATTCATGCTAGAATATATAAGAGCGTACATTCATGCCCGCAAGCCGCCTCGGGGAGCCGCCCGTCGGCCTCAGCCCCCGGGCTCGTCCGACCTCTCCGCCAGCCGCGCCGCCTCCGCGAGGGGGAGGATGAGGCGGACGACGCGCTCGTAGCGGAGATAGTCCCAGGCCCAGTTGGTGAGGACCACGATCCGGTTCCGGAAGCCGATGAGCCGGGCGATGTGGACCCCGACCCACAGGAGCCAGGCGGGGAAGCCGGTGAACGTGCGGCCGAAGATGCGGGCCACGGCGGCGTTGCGGCCGATCGTGGCCAGGAGGCCCGGGTCCCGGTAGCGGAACGGCTCGGGCGCGAGACCCTCCGCCGCGAGGAGGATGTTCCGCGCCGCCGCCTCCCCCTGCTGGATGGCCACCGGCGCGACCATGGGAAGCGGCCCCTCCCCGGCGGCCGGCGCCGCCAGGTCGCCGACCACCCACACGCCGGGGCGGCCGGGGACGGCCAGCGTGGGCTCGACCTCGACGCGGCCCTGCCGGTCCGTCGGAAGCCCCCAGGCGGCGCCGACCGGGGCCCCGCGCACGCCCGCCGTCCACACCACGGTCTCGGCCGAGATGCTCTCCCCTCCCGCCAGCTCGACGCCGTCCGCGCGGACGCGCTCGACCGCCGTCTCCGTCCGCACCTCGACCCCCATCCGCCCCAGGCGCTGCTCCGCGTAGGCACCCAGCCGCTCGGGCATTCCGCCCAGGAGCCCTCCGGAGGCTTCCAGGAGGAGGATGCGCACACGGCCCGCGTCCAGCCCGGGGTGGTCGCGGAGCAGGGGACCGTACACGAGCTCGGCCAGGGCACCGGCGTACTCGACGCCCGTGGCGCCTCCGCCCACGATGACGAAGCTGAGGGCCCGGCGCCGGGCGTCGGGGTTCGGCTCGGCCTCGGCTCGCTCGAAGCGGGAGAGGACGTGGTTCCGAAGCGCCAGGCCGTGCTCGACCTGCCGGAGCGGGAAGGCGTGCTCGGCGGCCCCGGGCACGCCGAAGAAGTGGGGCGCGCTCCCGGCCGCGATGACCAGGTGGTCGAAGGGGACCCACTCCCCGTCCCCCCTCACGTCCGGCGCGGTGATCCGGAGCCTGCGGCGGTCGAGGTCGATCTGCCGCGCTTCGGCCATCCGGAAGCGCACGTTCGGCCAGCGCCGGACGATCCGGCGCACGGGGAAGGCGATCTCCGCGACGTCGATCTCGGCCGCCCCGATCTGGTAGAGGAGCGGGTAGAAGGTGTGGTAGTTGTGGCGGTCCAGGAGGAGGACGTCGGCTCCCGACCCGGCCAGGCGGCGGGCGACCGCGAGGCCGCCGAAGCCGGCTCCCACGACGACCACGCGTGTTCGCTCGCCCATCCCGGACCTCCCCGGCTGCAGTTGCGCGCCTCCGCGGCCCGCGGGATCTTCCGGCCACCCGCTCGGCCGGCTCCCCGCGACGGAGGTCGTACGAAGATGCTCCGACGGACCCTCGCCCGCACCCTCGCGCTCGCCCTCGTCGGCGTCGCCGCGCCCCCGGCCGCCGCGCAGGAGGGCGGGGGCGCGCCTCCGGCCGACACCGCCCGGACGGCCGTCCCGCAGAGCTTCGACTGGTGGAAGGCCCGCGGGATCCCGGCCGCGACGCCCTGGGGCCAGGCGGTCGACACGGCCGCCACCCGGAAGATCCTGTCGTGGACGACGGAGGCCGACTACACGACTCCGCTCGTGGACCACATCCCCGCGAGCGAAGCGGTCTCGCCCTCCGAGCACTTCGGGGACCCGATCGGGAAGCCGGGAACCCTCCACGACCTGGACCAGATCTACGGCTACTTCCGGGAGCTGGCGAGGAGCACGCCCCGGGTCCGCTTCCAGCTCCTGGGAGAGACCGAGGAGGGCCGGCACCTGGCGCTCGTCCAGGTGGGGAGCCAGAAGAACCTTTCGCGGCTGGACGCCATCCGGGAGGGGCTCGGGAAGCTCGCCGACCCGCGGGCGACCCCGGAGGCCGAGGCGGACAGCCTGATCGCGGACCTTCCGCTCGTCTACACCTTCTACGCGGGGCTCCACTCCCCGGAGACCGGACCGCCGGAGATGGTCATGGAGCTGGCCTACCGGCTGGCCGCCTCGGAGGACTCTGCCACACGGGCCATCCGCAGGAACGTGGTCGTGTTCATCGTCCCCGCCGTCGAGGCCGACGGGCGCGAGAGGGTGGTCGAGTGGCACCGGGCGCACAACGCGGGCGTGACCGACTACGACAGCATCACGCCCGGGCCTCCCTACTGGGGCCACTACATCCTCCACGACAACAACCGGGACGGGTTCGGGATGATCACCGACCTCACCCGGATCGTCGTCGGGCTGGCGCTCCGCTGGCACTTCCCGATCGGGCACGACCTCCACGAATCGGTGCCCTACCTGTACACCGCCACCGGGACCGGGCCCTACAACACCACCGTGGACCCGATCACGATCACCGAGTGGGCGTGGATGGCCAACGACGAGGTGACGAATCTCACCTCCTACGGCCTGCCCGGGGTGTGGACGCACGGGTTCTACACGGGCTGGTATCCGGGCTACATGATGTGGGTCACGAACATGGACCTGAACGGCCTGGGGCGCTTCTACGAGACGTTCGGGAACAGCGTCCCGGTCACCATGAAGCGGAAGCTCGAGGGAAGCGCCACCGACGTGGAGTGGTACCGGCCGAGCCCGCCGCGCGACTCGACCGTGTGGTCGCTCCGGGACAACACGAACTACATGGAGACGGGCGCGCTCACGGCTCTCTCGGCCGCGGCCGGCCACCGCGAGCGCCTGCTCCGGGACTTCTGGAAGAAGGGGAAGAACAGCCTCCGGAAGGGCCGCACCGAGAAGCCCTACGCCTGGGTGGTGCCGGCCGACCAGCCGCGCCGGGCCGACGCCGCCGCCATGCTCGAGAACCTGAGGGCGCACGGGATCGAGGTGTCGCGCGCCACCGCGGGCGGCGAGTTCGCCGGGGCGGGGAAGGCGTTCGCGGCGCCCGACTCGGTCCGGATCAGGAAGGGGGACTACGTCCTCCGCATGGACCAGCCCTACCGGAACTTCCTCCTCACGCTCATGGAGCGGCAGCGTTTTCCCGACGACGCGCCGCCCCCCTACGACGACGTGGGCTGGACCTACCCGCTCATGTGGAACGTCGAGGCGCGGGCGGTGGGGGACAGCGCCGTCCTCGCGCTCGGGATGGAGCCCGCCGGGGACGGCCCGATCCGGCTCCCGGCGCGGGTCCAGCACGCGGGCGGGGCCGACTGGTGGGCCGTCGAGCCCGCCGCCTCGGGCCGGGAGGTCCGGGCGTGGCTCGCGCTCCGGCGCGCGGACGGGTCGATCCCGGCCTTCGCGGCCGAGGACTCCTTCCCCGCGCGCGGCCGCACCTTCGCGCCGGGCACGTGGCTCGTCCCGGCCGACTCCGTCGCGCGCCCCGCGATCGACTCCCTCGCCTCGGACCTCGGGATGCGGGTCACGGGGCTGAAGGACGGGGACGTGAAGGGCGTGGCGCGGCATCCCATGGACCCGCCGCGCATCGCGCTCCTCCACACGTGGACCAACACGCAGAACGACGGCGCGGTGCGCTACGCGCTGGACCGGGCGGGCGTCCCGTACGCCTACCTGGCCACGACCGACCTGGCGCCGGGCGGACGGCCCGCCGACCTCCGCTCGCGCTTCGACCTCGTCCTGATGGCGACGCAGGGGGCGCGCGCCACGGGCACGCGGATCTTCGGCGGGATCGACCCGCGCTGGGGGCCGCTCTCCTACCGCCCGACCGCCGAGCATCCGGCCCTCGGCGTGCCGGACTCGTCGTCCGACATCACGGGCGGGATGGGCTACGAGGGGCTGGCGGCGCTGCGCGAGTTCGTGCGGCGGGGCGGGACCCTGGTCACCCTGGGCTCGGCCAGCGACCTCCCGGTGGACATGGGGCTCGTCCGGCACGTGCGCCGGGTCGAGCCGGACGGGCTGTTCGTCCCCGGCTCGCTCGTGCGCGGGAAGGTGGCCCGGGCGCGGAGCCCGCTGGCCTACGGCTACCCCTCGCGCTTCCCCCTCTACCACCAGTTCGGACCCTACTTCCGGCTCGGCGACGAGCTGGACGGCCACGCCGTGATCGAGTACGCGGGGGCCGACTCGCTCTTCCTGTCGGGGCTGGTGAAGGGGGGAGCGAAGATGGCCGGCGGGCCGGCCGTGGCCGTCGCGCCGCTCGGCCAGGGGAGCGTGGTCCTGTTCGGGTTCGACCCGATGCACCGCTTCCAGCCGCAGGGCGACTTCGCGCTCGTGTGGAACGCGATCATGAACTGGAACGACCTGCGGATCGGGCTGGGTCCGGACGCCGGGAAGAACGAGGTCGGTGGGAAAGGCGGAGCCGGGGCGCGGTAGGCCGGGCGCCGCCGGGGCGGGGCTCGGAGGGTCGGGGGCCGCCGGCCCCGGGCCGGCGGCCGGCGGGGCCGTCCGCGGTCGCCCGCGCCCCGGCACGCCCGCCCTCGAGGTCGGCCTCGTCGTGGGGCTGGCCGCCCTGGTCCTCGTGGCCCACGTGGCCACGAACCTGTACACACCGTACGGGGTCCACCGGGACGAGCTCCTCTACCTGGCCATGGGCCGCCACCTGCGACTGTGGGGGATGGACTTTCCGCCCTTCATCGCGATCGTGGCGAGCGCCGAGCGCGGACTGCTCGGGGACTCGCTCGCGGCCCTCCGGCTCCTCCCCGCGGCGGCCGGGGCGGGGACCGTCCTCCTGGCCGGGCTCGCGGCCCGGGACCTGGGCGGCGGCCGCCTGGCCCAGGGGCTGGCGGCCTTCTCCGGGGCCGCCCTCCCGCTCTTCCTCCGGGCCGGGAACCTCCTCCAGCCGGTGGTCTTCGACCAGCTGTGGTGGACGCTGGCGCTGTGGGCGCTGATCCGGATCGCGCGGAAGGAGGCCGGCGGGGGGCCGGGCGCGGAGACCTTAGACTGGCTCCTCCTCGGCCTGGCCGGTGGCCTCGGGCTCCTCACCAGGTTCAGCGTCGCCTTCCTGGGGGCGGGCGTCCTGGCCGGCCTCCTCCTCTCGCGCCTGAGGCGGACGCTGCTCGGCCGCGGACCGTGGCTCGCGGCGGGGGTCGCCCTGGCGATCGGCTCGCCCTCGCTGGTGGGCCAGCTCCGCCTCGGGTGGCCCGTCCTGGGCCAGCTGGGGGACCTGCGGGCCTTCCAGCTCGAGCGCATCGGGTACGGGGACTTCCTGCTCGGGCAGGTCCTCCTGCTCGGTCCCGTGGTCGTCCTGGCCGCCATGGGGCTCCTCGAGCTCCTGCGGGCGGGCGCGGCGGAGCGGCGGGCGGAGAGGAGCGCGTCGGGGCTCCTCGAGGGCGGGCTGGACGGGTCGAAGGCGGCGTTCGCGAGGGCCGGCATCCTGGGTCCGCGCGGGCCCGGGGAGCTGCGGGCGGTGGGGTGGGCGTGCCTGGCCGCCCTGGCGATCGTCATGGCCCTCCACGGGAAGCCCTACTACGCCGGCCCGCTCCACCCCGTGCTCCTGGCGGCTGGCGGCGTGTGGGTGGAGCGCATGGCCGCCCGTCTGGACGTCGCCGGGAAGTTCGATCCCGCGCGGGCCGTCCGGCTGGCGGGGCCGCTCTTCCTGGCCGTGTGGGCGGTCGCGCTCCTCCCGCTCTCCCTGCCGCTCCTCCCGCCGCGCGTCATGGCCGCGTACGGGCGCCTCCCGGGGCTCGAGGCCGCCCGCACCTCGAACCGGGGCCGGGTGCTGGTCCTCCCGCAGGACTACGCCGACATGCTGGGATGGAAGGTGCAGGCGGAGACGGTGGCCGGGGTGTACCGCTCGCTGCCGCCGGAGGAGCGCGCCGAGGCGGTCATCGTGGGCGGGAACTACGGGGAGGCCGGGGCCGTGGACTTCTACGGCGCGGACCTGGGCCTTCCGCCGGCCGTCGCGCCGGTGGGGAGCTACTGGTTCTTCGGCCCCGGGGCGAAGCCGGGGCGGGTCGTCATCAAGATCGGCGGGAGCCGCGAGGACCTCGGGCCCTACTTCCGCTCGGTGGAGGCGGCGGCCGGCGTCAACGAGCCGTGGGTCGTGCCCGAGGAGCGCCACCTCACGATCTGGGTGTGCCGCGACCCGTACAGGACGCTGCAGCAGGTGTGGCCGGCCTTCCGCGGCATGAACTGAGGCGGCCGGCCGACCTTCCCTCTAGTTGTACAACTAGAGGGGCCGGCGCCGTCCGACCGGCGCGGGCCCCGGCGCCGGCCGCCGCGCTCCGCCTCAGCCTCCGCCCAGCGCCCCCAGCTGGACCATGAGCCCCAGGATGTCGGCGACGCCGCGCTCCTCGACCACCCGGCCGTCCCGGATCCGGTAGAAGCTCGCGCCGCGGACCCGGACCCGGGTGCCCACGGGCTCGACCCCGAAGAGCTCGCCATCCCGGTGCGTGCCTTCGTAGGTCCACTCGACCGCGGCCCGGTCCCCCGCTGCCACGACCGTGTGCGCCGTGGTCACGAGGTCGGGGAAGTCCCGGAAGCTCTCCTCGAGGGTCCGCCGGAAGGCGTCGACGCCGCGCACGGGCTCGCCGAAGTGGGCGTAGTCGACCACGATGTCGGGGTCGGCGAGCTGCTCGAGGAGATCCAGGTTCCCGGGCGTCCACACCTGGAGGAAACGGCGGGCGATGCGTCCGGCGTCGTCGGGGGCCATGGGCGTCCTCCTCCTATTCCACGTCCTCGAGCTCCCTGGTCCGCACCCGGATCCCGCGCGCGGCCAACTCCTCGAGGTAGCGGTCCACGGGGATGGCCTCGTCGGGCGAGAACACCCCCGGCTCGGCGATCGCGTCGCGCCCCAGCATGAGTCCGACGATCGAGAGCGTGAAGCCGGTGGTCCGCTCCATCGCCGTGATCCCGGTCACCGGGTCCTCGCGGTCCAGGAGGTCGAAGACCACGGCGCCCGGCTCGCCGCCGCGCATCCCCCTCGCCACAACGCGCAGGACCACCAGGTCGGGCTCGTCGGGGAAGGTGAGGTGGGGCCTGGCGCACGCCAGGAAGACCTCGCGCGGGACGACCTCGGCCGAGTCCAGGGCGAGGGACTCCTCGGAGAGGAGCCCGAGGTCCCGGATGGCGCGCATGATCACCGCGTGGCCCGGGTAGCGGAGCGTCTTGTACTCGAGCCGGTCCACCGCGCCCTCGAAGCGGAAGGGCATGGTCGACGCCCCGCCCGCGGTGTGGAACGCCTCGAGCTCGCCCAGCTCGTCGAACTCCAGCGTCTCGACCTCGGTGAGCGCCTCGATCTCCTGTCGGCTCCCGCCACGGATGATCCACGAGGGGGTCGTGTAGTAGTCGAGCGCGCCCTCGAGCGAGTAGACCACCTGGTAGTTGAGCGGCGGGTGGGGGTGCTGCGGGAGACCGCCCACGTACATGCTGACCGACGCCGCCTCCTCCAGGCGCCGGATCCCCTCGGCCGCGAGCACGTTCACCATCCCGGGGGCGAGGCCGACGTCGGGGACGAGCGTGCAGCCCGAGGCGGCGGCGTCCCCGGCCATGTCCAGCTGCTCGAAGACGATGTCGGTGTTGCCGCCCAGGTCGCTGTAGTCGGCGTCGGCCCCGATGGCCAGCCGCGCCAGGGTGCCGTTGAAGTAGTAGGGGGCCGCCGAGAGCACGACATCGTGGCCCTCCATCAGGTCGGCCAGGGCGTCCTCGTCGGTGAAGTCCGTCTCCACGCGCCGGAGCCGGGGGTCGTCGGGCAGGAACGGCGGGCCAGAGGGATACAGGTCGGCCAGGGTGACCCGCTCGACGTCGTCCTGCCCGAGGAGGTCGTACGCGCAGGCGGACCCCTGCAGGCCCGCCCCCAGCACAAGGAATTTCATCGCCACGGCATCTGTCTCCGGATGAGCGAGGGTTGAGGACGGCCCCATAGATAAGGGCCCGGCCCGGTTCCCGACAGGTGGTCGCCGGGAGACCCTCGAACGGGAGGCGAGGATGGAGCGAGGCGAGGCGCGCGAACGGCTCGTGGGGGCGGACGCGGCGGCGGAGAACCCGGCCACGGGACCCGTCCCCTGGCTGTCCCTCCGGCTCCACCCGGAGAGCCGGATTCCCCTCCACCGGCAGCTGGCCGCGCAGATCGGGGCGGCGGTGCGCGGGGGACGCTGGGATCCGGAGCACAGGCTGCCGAGCGCGAGGGCCCTGGCGGGTCGGCTGGGCGTCGACCGCGGGACCGTGCTGGCCGCCTACCGGGACCTGGCCGGGGACGGGCTGGTGCGGGTGCGGCCCGGGAGCGGAGCCTACGTGAGCGGCCCCGAGCCCGGGGCCGGATCCGGAGCCGCGACGGACGCCTTCCGGGCCTTCGTGGCGCGGGAGCGGGAGAGGGGGTCGGGGACGGCCGAGCTGGCCGAGCTGTTCTCGCGCTGGCGTGCCTCGCTGGGGGCGGGCCGCGTGATCGTGGCCGAGGACGAGCCCGGCCTGGCGGCCCTGTGGAGGGCCGAGCTGCAGGCGCTCCTCCCGGCCGTCCGGATCGAGGGCGCCCTGCCCTCCGAGCTCCGCCGCTGGCCCGGGCGGGCCGAGGGGTCGGTCGTGGCGGCCTCGGCCCGGCACGTGTCCGGCCTCCGCGCCGCGCTTCCGCCCTGGGTGGAGGTCGTACCGCTCCGACCTCCCGGCGGCTCTCCCGAGCGGCGCTTCCTCCTCCGGATGGCCGTCGGCGCGGTCATCCTCCTCGTCTCGGTGAGCCCCGTCCTCCGGAGGCGCTTCCGGGAGGTGGCGGCGGGCCTGCGGGGACGGGAGGTGGCCGCCGTGGCGCTCCCGCCCGCGCCCACGCCGCGCCTGGAGCGGACGCTCCGGGTGGCGCGCTTCGTGCTCGCCGACGTGGCCTGCAGGCCGCGGCTCGGGGGGCGGGTGGATCCGCGCCGGCTGCTGTGTCTGCGGACCCTGGACCCGGCCGTGGCGGCGGAGCTGGCCGAGCGTATGGCGCTCGCCGCGCCGGCCGGGGCCCGGGGCCGGGTCGTGGCGCCGGGCACCTCGCGAAGACGGAGGGTGAGAGCGTGAAATGGCAGGTCGTGCAGGCCACCGTGTCCGAGGCGGCGCGCGAGCGCTACCTGGCCGCGTGGACCGAGTGGAGCGGGATCCTCTTCCAGATGGGGATCGAGACCGAGCTCCTCGAGCGGGAGGGTCGGCGCGGCCGGTTCGTGGAGATCGCGCGGTTCGACTCGGGCGACGAGGCGGCGCTCGGCGACGACCGCCTCGTGCGGCTCCAGGCGGACCTCGACGCGGCGTGCGACGGCCGCGAGGGGGACCTCACGCTCCTCCGCGAGGTGGACGCCGAAGAGGGCTGAAGGCGGGGGACGCCGTCCGTCCGCCGCAGGCCGCGGGCGCACCTGGAAGGCCGTGCGTCCCGGCAGCGCGGGGCGTATCGGGAACTTGTCAGCCACCGTGGGATAGGCTATTCTCGACGGCCCTCCGGCGAGGGGGCGGGGCTCCGCCCGGAGCCCGTCACGGCCCGGACCGGCGACGTCCGGATGCCGCGTTGGCCCGTGGTGTAACTGGCAACACGCTTGGCTCTGGACCAAGAGATTCCTGGTTCGAACCCAGGCGGGCCAACTTCTCGGGGGTGAAGGCACGACGAGTGTGTCCTTCACCTCCTGTCGTTTTCGGGGTGGTCTGACAGCACGGCGCGGCGCGGGCCCCGAACCCGCGCGTAGCGACCGAACATGGAGGGGTGGCCGAGTGGCTTAAGGCGGCGCCCTGCTAAGGCGTTGGGCTTTGCGCCCGCGAGGGTTCGAATCCCTCCCCCTCCGCTTTCCCTGTCGGAGCGCCCCGGGACGGGTGGCCGAGTGGCTTAAGGCGCACGCCTGGAGAGCGTGTGGGCTCGCAAGAGCCTCGTGGGTTCAAATCCCACCCCGTCCGTTGTGACATACGCTACGGGCGTTAGTTGACGGGTGGGACGCCTCGTGGGTGCTCCTGCGGTCGGTCCTGCGGCCGATCCTCGGAGTGCGCTGCGCGCACCAGATCCCACCCCGTCCGTGACAGATGAGCTCCGCGAGGCGCGGGGGCCCGGACGGGCGGTCCGCGCTTCGTTTCGATCGGCGGACGCCAGGCGTCCGGTCCGATTCCGGAGGGGTGGCAGAACGGCAATGCACCGGTCTCGAAAACCGGCGCCC
>Ga0209918_1000087_pt1 | contig 69748 bp, 55 predicted proteins | sample SalPonD_shore_MG_FD_185712 | JGI IMG/M metagenome (GOLD analysis project Ga0209918, IMG submission 185712) | Salt pond soil microbial communities from South San Francisco under conditions of wetland restoration - Salt Pond MetaG... | ecosystem: Environmental > Aquatic > Marine > Intertidal zone...
AGATGCGGGACTCCGAGACCATCGAGATCGCGATGGAGGCGGCCGAGACCGGCCAGCTCGTGATCTCGACCTTCCACGCGCCGACCGCCATCGCCACCCTGGGCCACTTCATGGCCATGTTCCCGGGAGACAACGAGGAGCTGGTGCGCCAGCGCGTGGCCGAGTCGCTGCGGGCGATCGTCTCCCAGAGGCTCCTCCTCCGGAAGGACGAGGAGGAGGGACGCGTGCCGGTGGTCGAGGTCCTGCGCCTCACCGGCGCCGTGCAGGAGGCGATCCAGCGGCGCGAGCCGCAGAGCGAGATCAAGCGGCTCATGCAGCAGGGCGAGCAGTACGGCATGCAGACCTTCGACCAGCACCTCATGAAGCTGGTGCGCGACGACATCATGGACTACGACACGGCCAAGGCGGCCGCCACGAGCCCGAGCGACTTCGAGCTCGTGATGCAGACCCTCTCCACGGACGAGGACGGGGACGCCGACGGGCCCGGGGCGGGCTTCTTCTGAGGCTCGAGGGCCTCTTCCTCCCGGTCACGAGCCCCTTCGACGAGGCGTCGGGGGAGCTGGACCGGGCGGCGTTCGAGGCGAACCTGGGGTCCTGGGTCGAGGCCGGGGCCGACGGCATCGTGGTCGCCGGCTCGACCGGCGAGGCGCCACTCCTGGACGAGATCGAGATCCTTCGCCTGGTGGAGTGGGCCCGGGCGGCGTGCCCGCCGGAGGTGGCCGTCGTGGCGGGGACCGGCGCGGAGTCCACCCGCCAGACTTCCCGCCTGACGCGGGAGGCGGCGCGGGCCGGCGCCGAGGCCGTGCTCGTGCGTCCGCCCTCGTATTACGCCCCGGCCATGACCGAGGCGGCGCTCGCGGCCCACTTCGGGGCCGTGGCCGACGACTCCCCCGTCCCGATCATCCTCTACCACATCCCCAAGTTCGTGCCGGTGGGCCTCGCCCCCGACGTGGTGGGACGTCTCGTCCGTCACGACAACATCGTCGGGATCAAGGACTCCTCGGGCGACGTGAAGAACCTGGGCGCCCTGGTGGAGGCGTGCGGGGACCGGGCCTCCGTCCTGGTCGGCGCCGGGACGCTCCTGTACGGTGCGCTCGAGGTGGGTGCCGTGGGCGGCGTGGTGGCCGTGGGCCTCCTGGCCGCGCGGCAGTGCGCCGAGCTCCTGTCGGCGTGGCGGGACGGGGACACGGCGCGGGCCGGGGCCCTTCAGGAGCGGATCGGACCGCTGCACCGGGCCGTGGTCGGCAAGCGCGGCGTCCCCGGCGTGAAGGCGGGGCTCGACGCCCTGGGCCTCCGCGGCGGCCCGCCCCGGCTCCCTCTCCTCCCGGCCGACGACGACGCGCGCGAATCGGTGCGCGGCGCTCTCTCGGCGGCCGGCCTCCAGCCCGTCCCGGCGTAGGAGCGGCCGATGTTCTCGGCCGGGGCGAATTGCGTCGCCGTGGTGGGCGCCCAGTGGGGCGACGAGGGCAAGGGCAAGATCGTGGACGTCCTGGCCGAGCGGGCCGACATCGTGGCCCGCTACCAGGGCGGCGCCAACGCCGGCCACACCGTGCACGTGGAGGGCGAGGAGTTCGTCCTCCACCTCATCCCCTCGGGGATCCTCTACCCCGGCGTGCGCTGTCTCCTGGGGAACGGGACCGTGGTCGATCCGTGGACCCTCCTGGACGAGATGGAGGACCTGGAGGCGAGGGAAATCGACCTCGATCGCCGTCTGGGCGTGAGCAGCCGCGCGCACCTCGTCCTCCCCTACCACCGCACCCTGGACCGGGCGCTGGAGGCGAGCCGCGGGGTGGACCGGATCGGGACGACCGGCCGCGGCATCGGGCCCGCCTACCGCGACAAGGTGAACCGCACGGGCCTCCGGGTCGGAGACCTCCGGGACCCGGGCCGCACCCGCGAGGTGGTCGAGGCCGCGTGCCGCTCGGCGTCGGGGACGCTGGAAGGGATCGGCTCCGCCGAGCGGGTGGACGCGGACGAGGTCATGGAGGCGCTCGAAGAGGTCCGCCCGCGGATCCTCGAGCTGGCCACCGACGTGGGCGAGGAGATCCGCGAGGGGCTGGGCGAGGGGCGCCGCGTCCTCCTCGAGGGCGCGCAGGGCTCCCTCCTCGACATCGACCACGGCACCTACCCGTTCGTCACCTCCTCGACCACGACCGCGGGGGGGGCGGCCGCCGGCGTCGGGATCGGCCCCACCATGATCGAGGAGGTCATCGGGGTCGTGAAGGCGTACACGACCCGGGTGGGGAACGGCCCGTTCCCGACCGAGCTGGCGGGGGAGGAGGCCGAGCACCTCCGTACCCTGGGCGACGAGTTCGGGGCGACGACGGGCCGGCCGCGCCGGCCCGGGTGGTTCGACGGGGTGGCCGTGCATTTCGCCGCCGGCGTGAACGGCCTCACCGGGCTCGCCGTCACCAAGCTGGACGTGCTGGACAGCTTCCCCGAGCTCAGGGTCTCGGTGGGCTACACGCTCGAGGAGGAGCCGCTGGCCCGCTTCCCCGATTCGGCGGGCGAGCTGGAGCGGGTGCGGCCCATCTACGAGACGCTCCCCGGCTGGGAGGCCGACACGACCGCCGCCCGCCGCTGGGAGGACCTCCCCCCGAAGGCCCGGGCCTACCTGCGGCGCCTCGAGCAGCTGGCCGGCGCGCCCATCCGCTACGTCTCGGTGGGCTCGGCCCGGCGGGAGATCGTCGAGGTGGGGGACGAAGTGGGGGCGGGGGCCCTGTAGCGCGGGCCGTAGCGGCCGGTCGATCGCGCTCCTCCGCCATCGGTTGCCATCCGCCGCGATCCCCCATATCCTAAAGGGCTATTGCCGCGCTTCGGCGAGCCCGGCCGCCGGGGACGCCAGTGGACGCGAGCGCACCCACGGGGGCGCCGCGTCCTTTCTTTCTCGGGTCCGGCGCGCGGGCGCGGACCGGACCGGGGACGCTCGCGTACGAAGGCGCGGCAGGGCGTGCTTCTCGGCGGAGCGCGGCGCCCGTAGAGAACGCGACGATCGAGGCCAGCGGGAGACCGATGTTCGAGCGGCTCGGCGACAGACTGGACGGCGTCTTCGGACGCTTCCGGCAGCGGGGGGTGCTGACCCCGGAGATGCTCCGGGAGGGGCTCCGGGAGGTGCGCCGCGCGCTGCTCGAGGCCGACGTGAACTTCGAGGTCGCCCGCGGCTTCCTCTCCCGGGTCGAGGAGCGGGCGAAGGGCGAGGACGTCCTCGAGTCGGTGAGCCCGGGCGAGCAAGTCGTCAAGATCGTCCACGACGAGCTGGCCGACCTCCTGGGCTCGGACACCCCCTCCCTCGAGGAGGCGCCGGTCCCGCCCACCCGTATCATGCTGGTGGGCCTGCAGGGCTCGGGAAAGACGACCACGGCCGGGAAGCTGGCCCTCCGCCTCCGGAAGGCGGGCGGCCGCCCGTGGCTCGTGGCGTGCGATCCCTACCGCCCCGCGGCCCGCGAGCAGCTGGCCACGCTGGCTCGCGAGATCGACGTGCCTGTGGTCGGAGCGGACGAGGAGGCCTCGGGGGAAGCGGCCGGCGGCCATGCGCTCGTCGAGCTCGCCGGAGGCGCGGTCGAGCGCGCGCGCCGCGAGGGCGCCACGCACGTCCTCCTCGACATGGCCGGGCGGCTCCAGGAGGACCGGGGCCTCATGGACGAGCTCCGGAGGGTCCGCGAGGCCGTCGACCCCGAGGAGATCCTGTTCGTGGCCGACGCCATGACCGGCCAGGAGGCGGTCCGGATCGCCGGGGGCTTCCACGAGACGGTCGGCCTCACGGGCGTCGTCCTCACCAAGATGGACGGGGACGCTCGGGGCGGGGCGGCCCTCTCGATCTACAGCGTCCTGGGTGTCCCGGTGAAGTTCGTGGGGACGGGAGAGAAGCTCGAGGACCTGACGGTCTTCGACCCGGAGCGCATGGCGGGACGGATCCTGCAGATGGGGGACGTGGTCGGCCTCGTCGAGCGCGCCCAGCAGGCCGTGGACGAGGAGGCGGCGAAGCGGCTCGAGGAGAAGGTCCTCGGCGAGGGAGAGTTCGACCTGGAGGACTTCCTGCAGTCTCTGGCGCAGATCCAGCGCATGGGACCGCTCGACGGCCTCCTCAAGATGATCCCCGGGGTGAAGTCGAAGATGCTGGAGGGGGTCGACGTCGACCCCCGCAGGATCCGGCACATGGAGGCCATCGTACGCTCGATGACCCCGGAGGAGCGGCACCGGCCCCGCATCCTGAACGGATCGCGGCGGGCGCGGATCGCGGCGGGATCGGGTCGGCCGGTCCACGAGGTGAACCGGCTCATCAAGCAGTTCCGCCAGATGCAGAAGATGATGAAGCAGATGGGGAAGCTCGGCGCCATGGCCAGGAAGGGCGGCGGCTTCCCAGGAGCGCTGCCCCCGGGAATGTTCCCGGGCTGATCACACAGGAGATGGAGCCAGCATGCCAGCGACGATTCGTCTGAAGAGGGTGGGCCGCAAGAAGCAGTCGGCCTTCCGCATCGTGGTCGCGGACTCGAGCACGGCGGTCGAGGGGCCGTCCATCGAGAAGCTCGGGATCTACCAGCCGCGCACCGACCCCTCCGTGATCGAGCTCGACGCCCCCCGGACCCTGCACTGGCTCCGGGCGGGCGCCACGCCGACAGACACGGTGCGCTCGCTCCTGCGGCGGGCCGGCCTGTGGGAGAAGTTCCACGCGGGCGTGACGCCCGAGGAGCTGGAGGAGGCCACGATCCTGGTCGGGCCCACCGCCGACCGGCGGCAGACGTCGGGCAGGGCGCCCGCCGCCGCGGCCGCGAAGGCCCGCGCCACGCAGAAGGCCGAGGAGGCCGAGGCCGCGGAGGCGAAGGCCGCCGAGGAGGTTGCGGAGGCGAAGGCCGCCGAGGAGCCGGAGGCCGAAGCCGTCGAGGCCCCCGCGGAGGTCGAGGAGGAGGAAGAGGCCGAAGAGCCCGAGGCCGAGGAGCCCGAGGCCGGGGATGAAGAAGAGGCCGCCGAGGAGCCGGAGGCCGAAGCCGACGAGGAGGCGGAGGACGAGGCCGAAGAGCCCGAGGCGTCCGCCGAGGAAGACGAGGACGAGGAAGACGAGGACGAGGAGAAGGAAGAGGGCTGAGGGGGCTCCGCGCGCCGCGGCCCCGGGGGGAGGGGCGCCGGTGCGCGCCGGTGGCCCGCGGCCGGGAAGCACGCGGAGATGACGACGACGGATCCCGCCCAGGAGGTCGTGGTCGGTCTCGTGCGGCGTCCGCACGGGATCCGCGGCGAGCTCCTGATCGCCGTGGAGACGGACTTCCCCGAGGAGGTGTTCGTCGAGGGCAGGGCGCTGGGCGTCCGGGGCCGGGGAGCCTACGGCCTCCCGGACCGGCTCACGCTCACGCAGGCGCGGGCGCACAGGGCCGATTGGATTCTGGAGGTCCGGGAGATCGCCGACCGGTCTCTGGCCGAGCGCTTCCGGGGGCTGGAGCTGTGGCTCGCGCGCTCGGAGCTGGTCGAGCCCGGCGAGGGGGAGTACTTCCTCCACGACCTCGAGGGCATGGAGGTCCGGCTCGAGGACGGCGACCCGGTGGGCCCCGTGACGATCGTGTACGAGGCGGCGGGCTCGCCCGTGCTGGGCATCGAGCGGCCGGGGGGCGAGGTGCTCGTCCCCTTCGTCGAGCCGTTCGTGCGGGGCGTGGACCTCGAGGGCGGGGTGATCACGATCCGGCCGCCCGAGGGGCTGCTGGAGCTGTAGGGGCCGGGCGCCACGGGGCGGCCGGCGTGGGGGACCGGGACGGAGAGGGACCGTGAGGATCAACATCGTCACGATCTTCCCGGACTGGTTCGAGGCGCCGCTCGGGACCAGCATACCGGGCCGCGCGGCCGGAGCGGGGCTGGTCGAGTACCGCGTGGTGGACCTGAGAGACCACACGCACGATCGGCACCGCACGGTGGACGACGAGCCGTACGGGGGCGGCGCGGGCATGGTCATGAAGCCCGGGCCGTTCTTCGAGGCGGTCGAGGCGCTCGACCCGTCGGGGCCGGTGGTGCTGTTCACGCCCCGGGGAGCGCGCTTCGACCACCGGACGGCGGTGCGCTACGCGGTGCAGGACGAGCTCACGCTCCTCTGCGGCCGCTACAAGGGCGTGGACGAGCGCGTGGCACGCGGGCTCGCGACCGAGGAGCTCTCGGTCGGGGACTTCGTGCTGAGCGGAGGCGAGCCGGCGGCGCTCGTGGTGGTCGACGCGGTGGTCCGACTGCTGCCGGGCGCGCTCGGGGACCACGAGTCGGCCTCGACCGACTCGTTCTACGAGGGCGCGCTGAGCGCGCCGGTGTACACGCGGCCGGCCGAGTATCGCGGCATGAAGGTGCCGGAGGTGCTGCTCTCGGGCGACCACGCCAGGATCGAGGCGTGGCGCCGCGACAGGGCCATGGAGCTGACCAGGGAGAGGCGTCCCGACCTGCTGGAGCGGGCCGGGGAGGACGGATAGATTCGGGACACCCAGGGGACCCGGCCCCGGGCCCTGCGGCTCGGGCGGGGGCGGCTTCCCGCAAAGGAGGACCAGATGGATCCGAGAATCGCGGACATCGAGAAGGAATACAGGCGCACGGACCTTCCGGCCTTCGAGCCCGGGGACACGATCCGGGTGAGGGTCCGGGTCTCCGAGGGCGACAAGGAACGGATCCAGGCCTTCGAGGGGATCTGCATCGCGCGGAAGGGCGGGGGCATCAGCGAGACGTTCACGGTCCGCAAGGTCTCGGGCGGCGTGGGCGTCGAGCGGATCTTCCCGCTCCACTCTCCGGTCCTGGCCGGCATCGAGGTGGTCCGCCGCGGGCACGTCCGCCGCGCCAAGCTCTACTACCTGCGCGCCCGCCGGGGCAAGAAGGCCCGCGTGCGCGAGCGGAGCTGGTGGCTCGAGCAGCAGCGGGAGGCCGGGACGCCGGCGGCCACCGCGGTGGCCGCGGAGGACGGCGAGACCGCGGCCGAGGCACAGGCCGAGGAGGAGCCCGCCGCGGCCGGGGAGGCGCCCGTCGAGGTCGACGCGGGGGAGGCGGCCGAGACCACCTGAAGCGGCGGGCGGCCCCGTGACCCCGGCGTCCTCGACCGCCCCGCTCACCTTCGAGCGAGAGGGGTGGGAGCGCGGCCTGGAGTGGGTGGCCGGGTTGGACGAGGCGGGCCGCGGGCCGCTGGCGGGTCCCGTCCTGGCCGCGGCGGTCGTCCTCCACCCGGGCCAGTCGTTCGAGGGCGCGACCGACAGCAAGCTCCTGGACGCCGCCGCCCGCGAGAGGCTGGCCGAGCGCATCCTGGCCGACGCCAGGGCGTGGGGCCTCGGGGCCGCCTCCTGTCGCGAGATCGAGCGGCTGAACGTCCTGCGCGCGGCGGGCCTCGCCATGCGGCGGGCCCTGGCGCACCTGGGCGGCCGGCCGGAGCTCCTTCTCGTGGACGGGCGCGGCATGCCGGGCCTGGGCGAGCAGCGGGCCATCGTCCGCGGCGACCGGCGCTCGCATTCCATCGCGTGCGCGTCGATCCTGGCCAAGGTGTTCAGGGACCGCCTCATGCATCGTCTCCACCCGCGCTACCCCGACTACGGCTGGGCCACGAACCACGGGTACGGCACCCCCGAGCACATGGAGGCGCTGGCCCGTCACGGGCCCACGCCCCACCACCGGCGCACCTGGGCGCCCGTGCGACAGGTCGAGCTCCCCCTGGAGGGATAGGGCCATGCACTCCGAGCATCTCCGCAACGTCCGGCTCTCGTGGATCGTCTTCGGGTGGTTCGTGGGCTTCGCGGTGGCGAGCAGCCTCGTCCTCATGCTGGCCGCCCTCGGGATCCTGGACCACAGCGTGGCGCTCGACGCCGCGGGCCTGGCGGCCTCCGTGGCCATCGGATGGGTCGTGGGCGGCTTCATCACCGGCTTCAAGGTGGCCGCGGCCCCGATCCTCCACGGCGCGGCCATGGCCCTGTTCACCTTCGTGGCCTGGTTCGTCCTGAACCTCGTGTTCGGCGGGGTCACGACCGGCGCCTCCGCGTGGGAGGCCCTCAGCGTGCGGATCGCCGCGCTGGCGCTCCTCGTCCAGGGCGTGGCCGCGACCGTCGGCTGCTGGCTGGGCTACCGCTACGCGCCGGTCCGGGTGGAGTAGCCGGCCGTGACCGGAAGGGACGTGGGCCGCCTGGCGGTGGCCGTCGCCCTGCCGCTGGCCGTGGGCTTCCTGGCGGGCCGGGTCACCGCGCCCGCCATCGAGACCTGGTATCGGGGGCTCGAGCGGCCCGGCTTCACGCCGCCCTCCTGGGTCTTCGCCCCCGTGTGGACGCTCCTGTACGTGGCCATGGGGGTGGCCGCCTGGGTGGTCTGGCGGCGGGGGCTCGGAGCCCCGGGCGTGTCGGTCGCCCTCGCCGCGTTCCTCGTGCAGCTCGCGCTGAACGGCCTGTGGAGCCTGCTGTTCTTCGGGCTCCGCTCGCCGCTGGCGGGCCTGGCGGACATCGCGGCCCTGTGGGCGGCGCTCGCCGTCTGCGCGGCGCTCTTCTTCCGGGTCTCGGCCGTGGCGGGATGGCTGATGGTCCCCTACCTGGGGTGGGTGACCTACGCGGGAGTCCTCAACGCCTCGATCTGGGCCCTGAACCGGTAGGCAGCGACCCGCCGCGGAACCGCGAGGCCCTCACCGCCGCTCGTAGCGGCCGGTCCTCTCCTCCAGGTGGATGCGGTAGACCACCGCGTCCGGCCAGCCCTCGCCGGCCTGGAGCGCCTCGACCATGCCGTGCGAGGGACGGCTGGTCTCGCTGAGGTCCAGCGACTCGAACCGGGCCACCAGACGCTCCATGGCGTCCATGGCCGCCTCCCCCTCCAGCTCGTCGTAATGTCCCCGGGCGATCACGCTCCGCCAGTGGCCCGGGTCCTCGATCTGGTCCACCTCCACGCACACGACCGGGTTCTGCCGCATCATGTCGACCTTGAGGCCCAGGCGGGAGTGGCCGATGATCGACGCCCCGTCGAAGGCGTAGGTGATCGGCACCACGTAGGTGCGCCCCTCCGCGTGGCAGCCCAGCCGGGCCACGATCTCCGAGCGGAGGACCGCCTCCATCTCCCTGTCGGTCAGCTCACCGATCATCTCGTCCTCCCTCTCGGGTCGCTCCCGTGCGTTCGTACCAGCGCCGCACCACGTCCTCGGCCGGCTTGCCTCGGATCGTGTAGTCGGTGGCCCGGCGCCGCCAGCCGTCCCGCCGGCTCCCGGACGCCGAAGGTCTCCACTTCCAGATGAAGCCGCCCGCGAACCACGGCCGCTCCCACACGGCCCGGAAAAGCGCCTCGTAGGCGGCGGCCTGCGCGTCCGGGTTCGGGACGGCGCCGCGCCCCGGGATCCGCCACTGCTCCCCCGCCGCCCGGTCCGCGCTCCGGTAGCCGAACTCGGTGAACAGGATGGGCCGTCCGGCGCGCCCGGCCAGGGCCTCCAGCCCGGAGAGGCGTGTCCGCCAGGCCCGGGCGAGGTCGTCGGCCGGGGGCGTCCGGGTGCTGGAGAGCGGATAGTAGGCATCGACTCCCACGTAGTCGAGCGCGTCCCAGAACGGGACGTCCGGGGCCTCGTCCCAGTTGGCGGCGTACGTGAGCTTCCCCCCGTACACGGCGCGCACCGTGTCGGCCAGCCGCCGCCAGAAGGCCGGCCGCTCGCGGACCGAGCGCCCCAGCTCGGTCCCCAGGCAGAAGATCCCGGCGCCCTCCCGCTCGGCCACCCGCGCGAAGGCGAGGACGTAGTCCGTGTAGGAGGCCTCCCACCGGCTCCACGCATCGTCGCCGCCCGGGTCGAAGTCGCCGGTCCATCCGCCCCGCACCCAGACCTGCGGCTTCACCATCACCCGCAGGCCGGCCGCGCGGGCCATGCGGATCGTGGCGGCCACCCCCTCCGCCCGCTCGCCCCAGTTCTGGCCGTCGAGGTCGAAGCGGAGCTCCGGCGAGCCGGGGCGGCCGAACGCGAAGGGCACCACGGCGATCCATCCCGCTCCGAGCCGCGTGACGGGCGCGAGGACCGTGGAGTCGACTTCCCGAACGGGGGCCGAGAGCGTGACGCCGTCGATGCGGGCCGTGTGGAGCACGGCGGGGGGCGCGGCCGCGCTCGGGGCGCTCTCCCGCCCGCCGCCCGGGACCGATCCGCCCCCTCCCCCGCACGCTCCGACGGCCACGGCCACGAGGAGTCCCGTCACGAGCGGGCGCGCGGCGCCGGAGCGGGACGGAGATCGTCGGGAAGCCATCGCGCGCCGCGCTACCGGGCGGCCGGTTCCGCGGCCGCCCTTCCACCCGTGCCGCCGGCCGAGCCTCCGGGGGCCGCGCCGCCGGCCGAGCCGTCCGTCCCCGCCGGGGCCGGACGGATGCCGAAGCGCGTTCTTCGCCACGCGGCGGCGATGAGGAGCGAGAAGATCGGCCCGCCGTAGCAGAAGCACGCCCACGGCGCGTACCGCCAGGTCGGCACCCCCAGGGTCGTGGCCATGAACACGGCCGACACCGTCCACGGCATGAGCGGCTCGGTGATCGTGACCGAGTCCTCGAGCGAGCGCGACAGGTTCACCCGGGCCAGCCCCCGCTCGTCGTAGGCCTTCTGGAACAGCTCGCCCACCACGAGGGCCGTCACCCCGCCGTGGCTCGTCATCGCGATCATCGTCGCGCCCGATGCCATGGTCGAGGCGATGAGGCCGAAGACCGAGCGCACCCTCGCCAGCATGCGGCCGATGAGCAGGTCGAGCGCCCCCGACACGTCCATCGCTCCGGCCAGGAGGAAGGCCGCGAGGATGAGGATCAGGGTCGTGGCCATGCTGTACAGACCCCCCCGCTCGACCAGCGTCCGGAACGCGGAGCCGAGCGCCGCGGGGTCGGCCCCCGACGAGGCCACCATGTCGACCCGGAAGCCCGACACCGCGGCAACCAGCGCGTCGTGGACGCCGAACCCCTGCAGGAGGACCCCGAGCGCCGCGGCCAGGAGCGATGAGGTCGTCATGGCGAGCGCCGCCGGCGTCTTCCGGAGGATGCTCCACACGACGACGGCCGGCGGCAGGAGGACGAGCGGGCTCAGCGAGAACACGGACCGCAGGTCGGAGAGGAGCGCGGAGGCGCGGCCCGCGGCGCCGGCCGCGCCCGCCGCGGGGACCGGGAGGAGCCCGGCCAGGGAGGCGTAGACCACCAGGCAGACGAGGGTCGACGGCGCGGCCGTGTACATCATGTGCCGGATGTGGGCGTAGAGGTCGGCCCCGGCCCCGATGGCCGAGATGTTCGTCGAGTCGGACAGCGGCGACATCTTGTCGCCCAGGTAGGCCCCCGACACGACCGCGCCCGCCGTGGCGGCGAGCGGCGCCCCGAGCGCCGCGGCCGTCCCCATGAGGGCCACCCCGATCGTGCCCGCCGAGCCCCACGAGGTCCCGGTGGCCGTCGACATCAGCGCCGTGGCCAGGAACGCCGTGAGGATGAGGTAGCGGGGCCGGATGAGGCGGACGCCCCAGTAGACCAGGAACGGGATCGTGCCCGACAGGACCCAGGTCGCGATCAGCATCCCGATGGCGAGGAGGATGAGGATGGCCGGAAGGACTCCGGCCAGCTTCTCCCCGGTCGAGCGCTGGATCGCCTCCCAGCCGTGACCGTGGCGGGCGGCCACCATCCCCGCCGCGGCCGCCGCCGCGAGGAGGACGACGACCAGGTACTCGGTGTCGAGGCGGCCCGCCGCCGCTCCCGCCGCCAGGAGCGCGAGCATGAGGCCGAGCGGGAGGAGCGCCTCGGCGAGGGAAGGAGAGGAAGGCGGGTTCCCGGGCCCCGGATCCGCGCGGCCGCCCGGCGTCACGTCACCCGGTCGAGCGCGCGTCCGAGGTCGTCGATGAGGCGCCCCGCCCCCTCGAGTCCGACCGAGATCCGGATGAGGCCGCGCGGGAGCCCCTTCGCCTCGAGCTCGTCCCCGTTCCGCCCGTTCTCGGGCGAGATGGCCAGGCTCTCGACGCCGCCCCAGCTCACCCCCAGCCGGAAGACCCGGAGCGCGTCGAGGACCTCGCGGACCGCCCCGAACTCCCCTCGCACGAGCTCGAAGCTGAACAGTCCCGACGTCCCGGCCATCTGCCGCGCCACCAGCGCGGCCTCCTCGCCGCGGGCCAGGGCGGGGTGGCGCACGCTCCGGACGGCGGGGTGCTCGGCCAGGTACGAGGCGACCTCGACGGCGTCCGACTCGTGCTGGCGGAGGCGCACCGGGAGCGTGAGGATCCCGCGGTGGAGGAGCCAGGCGTCGAAGGGCGCCAGGATCCCGCCCCCGAGCATGTAGCCCCGGGCGAAGAGCCGCTCCATGAGCTCGCGGGAGCACACGGCCGCGCCCGCCACCAGGTCGCTGTGCCCGGCCAGGTACTTGGTGGCGCTGTGGACCACGATGTCGACGCCGGCGGTGAGCGGCTTCTGGAAGAGGGGCGTGGACCAGCTGTTGTCCATGCACGTCATGACGCCGCGCTCCCGGCACACGGAGGCGATGGCCGGGACGTCCAGGACCCCGAACGTCATCGTCCCCGGGCTCTCCATCCACACCATCCGGGTCTCCGGGCGCAGCGCTCCGGCCACCGCATCCGGGGACGCGTCCAGGAGGACGTCGTGGGAGACGCCGAAGCGCTCCAGGTGCCGCGCGAGCTGGAGCGTGGGCCCGTACACCTGGTTCAGGAAGAGGAGGTGGTCTCCGGCCTCCAGGAAGGTGAGGAGGACCGCGGAGACGGCGGCCATGCCCGAGCCGAAGGTCCTGCACGCCTCGCCCCGCTCGAGGGCGGCGATCTTTCGCTCGGCCGCCTCGACGGTGGGGTTCGAGCCCCTGGTGTAGACCGGCCGTCGCTCCTCGTCCGCCAGGCCCTCCAGGAGGTCGTCGAAGGCGGGGAAGGAGAAGAGGGAGGTCTGGACGATGGGTGGGGACATCGGGGAGGGGCCGGCGTGCGTCCGCCGTGCCTCGCCGGCCGCGGCGCCCGGGGGCGCCTCCTCCACGCAGATCGCGACGTCGGCCGGGTCGATGGGCATGCCCGAAGGTTCCGCGGGGCACCGCCGGCGTCAAGCGTGCGGCACCAAAGAGAAAGCGGGGGCGCGCCGTCAGGCGCGCCCCCGCTCACCTCGCTCGGTGCGGCTCGGCTCAGGCGTTCGGCCCGACCGAGATCATCTTGGAGCGCCGCCGGGTCCAGGTCCTGTAGAGCATGCTGCCTCCTCTGTATGGTTTCGGGTCGTCGTCCCCTGTCTCGCTCACTCCACCCTACGGAGGGGGGGCGCGTCGGGTTTCAGCGGGCTCGCGCGTCTCGTTACGTACGCCGCGCCCGCCTCGTCTTTGTCGACAGAAGCGAGCGAGACACTCGCATCCGGCGGTCGGCGCCGCCGGGCGGACGAAGACCGAGACGGAGGTGGCGACATGCTCGACGACAGAGCGAAACGCGGCTTCCTGGCGACCCCTTTGACCCTGCTGACCGCCGCGGCCCTGACGAGCTGCGCTTCCAGCCGGGGCATGAAGGTCGAGTCGGGACCCTCGTACGAGGCCACGCGCGTCCCTGCGGGGACGGAGTTCGTGGCCCAGCTCGAGGACCGGCTCAGCGTCCGGGACAGTCACGAGGGCGAGGAGTTCCACGCGACGGTGGACGAGCCGATCGTCCACGACGGTGAGACCGTGGTGCCGGCCGGCGCGCTCATCCACGGGCGGGTGAGCGCCGTGCACCAGTCGACCGGAGGCGACGACCCCAACGTGCTCAAGCTGAACTTCTACCGGATCGACATACGGGGGCAGTCCTATCCCCTGACGGCGGACCTCACCGAGGCGCACCCGAAGACCGACACCGGAGAGGACCTGGCCAAGGTGGCGGCCGGGACCGCCGCGGGCGCCGTGATCGGAGGGATCATCGGCGGGGACGTGAAGTCGGCGGCGATCGGCGCCGCCGTGGGAGCGGCCGCCGGAACGGCCGTGGCCCTGGGGACCCGGGACGAGGAGGCCGTGCTCGAGCGCGACTCGAAGATCAAGCTCGAGCTCACCGAGCCGATCGAGCTCCGCTGAGGCCAGGCCGCGAGGCCCGGACCCGAGCCCCGGATTCGAGCCCCGGATCTCGACCGGGCACAAAAAAGCGGGGGCGGCCTCTCGGCTCGCCCCCGCTTTCGGTCCGTGGCCGGGCGCCGTCTCAGGCGCGCCGGCTCGTCTTGATCATCTTCGACCGGCGATGAATCCACTTGCGGTACAGCATCAGAACCCCCTTCGTGTATCGTTTCGAGTCACTGTGTTCGCTCTCCTCGTCCCTCCAGTGGAGCCCCGGCCGGCTGCGCGCCGCACCGGATCCGAGGGCCCTGCCGTCGGCGGCGGTCTTCCCGCCTGTGGTGAACCCTACGGAGGACGAGAGCGAATGGTTTCAGCAGGATTCGGGCCGGGGATCCGGCCCCTCGGCGACCCCATGGGGCCGAAATACTAACACATGGACGTGTATGTAGTTACGGATCGCCACGGATCCGTGGCGATGGAACGCGCCCACTTCGGGGCGCCCGCCCGGGTAGAGCGTCCCGCCGGAATCGTCGTCGGCTGCCGTTCGGGCCGGTAGCCTCCCGCGGCCTGTGCGGATAGCGCGGACCCGGCTATCATGAGGGTGGATCCCCGCCGCCGGTTCCGGGCGGCGACACCGATCTTCCCGGGGACGATCGAGCCGATCGCGCCCCCTGGAGTGGCCATGGACACTCCGATCCTCTTCCTGGTCGCCGACGATCCCGCGGTCCTGGAGACGTTGGAGACCGACCTGTGCCGACGCTTCGGGAACGACGGCAGGATCGTGAGGGCCGACTCGGCCTCGGCGGGCCTGACGGCGCTCGCCGCAATCGGTAAGAGCGAGGAGCCCGTGGCGCTGCTCATCGCGGACCACCGGATGCGCGAGATGTCCGGAGTCGAGTTCCTGGGGCGGGCGCACGCCATCCACCCGGCGGCCAAGCGCATCCTCCTGATCGACCGCGACTACACGGCCTCCAACCCCATCGTCCCCGCCATGATGCTGGGCCGGATCGACTATCATCTGGTCAAGCCCTGGTCGCCCGAGCTCGGGCTCTTCCCGGCCGTGAGCGAGTTCCTGGCGGATTGGGAGCGCTCGCGCGTCCCCAGCTTCCTGATGTTCCGTATCGCGGGACCCGAAAGGAGCCAGCGGGCCCACGAGATTCGGGACCTCCTCACCCGCCTGTCGCAGCCCTTCGCCTACGCCAGCGTGGACTCGCCCGCCGGCGCCGAAGTCCTGCGAGCGGCCGGTCAGGACGGGTCGCGTGTCCCCGTGGTGCTCCGGCACGACGGGCGCGTCCTCGTCGATCCGTCGGACGCCGAGCTCGTGGAGGCCATCGGCGGAGGCACCCGCTTCAAGGAGGGACCGCACGACGTCGTCATCGTGGGTGCCGGTCCCGCCGGACTCACGGCCGCCGTCTCCGCCGCCTCGGAAGGCCTCGGCACCATCGTGCTCGAGCGCGACATCTCGGGAGGGCAGGCGGGGACCACCTCCAGGATCCGGAACTTCCCGGGCTTCACGTGGGGCATCGGCGGACACGACTTCACGTACCGGGTGTGCGAGCAGGCATGGCTGTTCGGCGCCAATCTGGTCTTCACCCAGGAGGTCACGTCGCTGCGGGCGGACGGTGCCAAGCGGATCGTGACCGTGGCCGACGGTCGGGAGGTGGTGGCCCACGCCGTCGTCCTCACCGTGGGCGTGGCGTGGCGTCGGCTCGGGATCCCGAAGCTCGAAGCCCTCGTCGGGGTCGGCGTCTTCTACGGTGCCGCGGTGACCGAGGCGGCGGCCATGAGGGGTCTGCCCGTGTGCGTGGTGGGGGGCGGGAACTCCGCGGGACAGGCTGCCCAGCACCTGTCCAACTTCGCTTCGTCCGTGACGGTGCTGGTCCGCGGTGCGTCGCTGCGGGAGAGCATGTCGGAGTACCTGGTCACCGAGCTCGAACAGGCGTCCAACGTCACGATCCGGCTCGACGTGGAGCTCGTCGACGGCCTCGGGGAAGGGAGGCTCGAGGGCGTGAAGATCAGGGACCGCGCCACCGGGCTCACCGAGGACCTCGAAGCTTCGGCTCTCTTCGTGTTCATCGGCGCCACGCCGCGGACCGAGTGGCTCGAGGGCGTGGTAGCTCGCGACGAGGCCGGGTTCCTGCTCACCGGAAGCGACGTCGTCCACGGCGGCACGGCTCGGGAGCGCTGGCCCGAGGAGAGGACGCCCCTCTACCTGGAGACGAGCCTTCCCGGCGTGTTCGCCGCCGGAGACGTGCGCCACGGGTCCGTGAAGCGCGTCACGTCGGCCACCGGCGAGGGAGCCATGGCCATCCAGATGGTCCACGAGTACCTGGCGCTCGGCCGAACGGAGCGCCCCGGCCGGGTCGTTGTCGGCCGCGGTGCGGGCCGGTAGCTTTCGGGCGGCCCGCCCCACCCGGCCGGATAGCTCAGCTGGCAGAGCAGCGGACTTTTAATCCGAAGGTCGTGGGTTCGATCCCCACTCCGGCCACTCCCTCCGGCCGTCCGGCCGGGACCGGCTAGCCCCCGGCCGGGACGGGCTCGGCGCCCGGCCGCGACCGGCCGGGGCCGGCTCAGCGCCCGGCCGAGATCGGCTCCAGGTCCCGGGACTCGAGCGCCCGGTTCACGGCCGCCATCTCCTTCGAGAGGGTCGCGTCCAGATCCGCGATGTGCCCGTCCAGCTCCTTCCGGAGCTCGGCGAATACGCGCTGCTCCGCGTCGGTGGGCCGGGCGTTGCCGGTCTCGAGGCTCCTGCGGAGCGCGGCCAGGCGGTTGTTCAGCCGGATCGGGAAGTTGAGCGGGTCCTCCACGGCCCGGTTCTGCACCTGGTAGAGGGCCTCCTCGATGTCGGCCTGGCTCTCGACCAGGGCCCGTGCCGCGGAGGCCAGCTCCGGCGCGACGTCGCGCGCGGCCCGGACGGCCGCTTCGGCCTCGTCCCGGGTGACCCAGCTCTCGCCCCGGCCGCCCTCGCCGGCGGTCGTGTCGGCCGCCAGGAGGGAGTCGTCCCCGGTCACCGACGCGAGCCGCCCGACCAGCTCTCTGCGCAGCGTGCGCACCTGGATCACCGCCCGGTTGGCCAGGTCGGTGGCGTCCCGGATCTTCGAGGCCAGCTCGAACTGGGCCCGCAGGTCCGCCGCGGTCACGCCCTCCAGGCGCGGGTCGGCCACGACCCGGAAGTCGGCCGTCCCGGTGTGCCCGTCGGCGGTGAGCCGGACCCGGTAGGCTCCCGGAGGGGCGAGCGGACCGCGGGTGGTGCCGTTCCAGATCACCATCCCGTCGAACTTCGTCGCCGGTGGGTAACGCAGGTCCCACTCGAACCGGTTCAATCCCGCCTTCGCGGTCGGGGCGGGCGGCCCGCGGCCTCCCTCGTCGCGCTCGGCGGTCGAGTCGGGCTTCGCCTCCTCCTCCGGTCCGCGGTAGGTGCGCACCACGTTCCCGTCCGCGTCCAGGATCTGGACGGTGACCGAGTCCGCGGCCGACGCCAGCCGGTACTGGATCGTGGCCGTCCCGGCCCCGCTCCCGCTCCCCAGCGTCCGCCGGACGGCGTCGGCCGGCCGGAACAGCAGCACGGGTCCCGTCGTGCCGCCGCCGGCCGTCTCCCGCAGGGGCTCGATGTCGTCCATGATCCAGAAGCCGCGGCCGTGCGTGCCCAGCACCAGGTCCGCGTCCTTCACCACGAGGTCGCGGACCGGCGTGTCGGGCAGGCCGCCCGCGGAGGCCGTGTCCGGCGTGGCCGGGCGGAGCCGCTGCCAGTCGACCCCGTCGTCGGGCGAGACCCACACGCCGTGCTCGGTGCCGACGTACAGGAGCCCGGGCCGGACCGGGTCCTCGCGGATGACCCGGGTCGGCCCCCGGATGTCCGCCCCGATCCTCGTCCACGTCTTCCCGTAGTCGTGCGTCTTCCACAGGAAGGAGCCGCGGTCGTCCATCTGGTAGCGGTTGGCCGCCACGTAGGCGGTCCCGGGGTCGTGGCGCGAGGCGTCGATGATGCTGACCCGCGTGAACTTCGCCATGTCGGGCGGGGTGATGTCGGTCCAGTGCTCGCCGCCGTCGCGCGTGATGTGCACGCGGCCGTCGTCCGAGCCCGCCCAGATCGTGCCCTCCTCCAGGCGGGAGGGCGCGATGGCGAACACGGTGGCGTAGATCTCGGGGCCGTTCATGTCCATCGTGATCGGACCGCCCGTCTTCCCCAGCGTCTTCGGCTCCGCGTAGGTCAGGTCGGGGCTGATCTTCTCCCAGCTCTGGCCCTCGTCCCGCGTGCGCCAGATGTGCTGGGAGGCGATGTACAGGCTGGTCGAGTCGATCGGGTCGATCACGATCGGGAAGGTCCACTGCCAGCGCTCGCGCAGCGCGCTCGCCGGCTCGCCCGAGAAGAAGCGCGGGTCGGGCTGGATGTCGCGGACCTGCCCGTTGGAGCGGTCGTAGCGCGTGATGATCGCGCCCTGCGTGCCGGCGTAGAACACGCCGCGGTGCTCCAGGCTGGGGGTGACGTACCCGCTCTCGCCGCCGCCCACCCCGTACATCCAGCTTCCGGTCCCGGCGCCGGGCTCGTGCATGTTGTCCCAGTCCTCGCTGGGGACGCACGCGGTCGAGTTGTCCTGCTGGGCCCCGCACACGTGGTAGGGGCGGTCGCCCGTGACCGAGACGTGGTAGAACTGGGCCGTCGGGAAGTCCAGCTCCGTCCACGTCGTCCCGCCGTTCACGGTGACCTCCCCCCCGCCGTCGTCGCCGACGATCATGCGGTCCGGGTCGTCGGGGGCGATCCACAGGGTGTGGTAGTCGCCGTGGTTCGTGTCGACGCGCTTGAAGGTGACTCCCCCGTCCCGGCTCCGGAAGAAGCTCACGTTCCCGGCGTAGATCGTGCTCCGGTCGCTCGGGTCGGCGAAGATGTCGCTGAAATAGAAGGCCCGCTGCCGGATCTTCCGCTCCGAGTTCACCTTCGTCCACGTCGCCCCGGCATCGTCCGAGCGGAACAGGCCGCCCTCGGGCGCTTCGACAATGGCCCACACGCGACTCGGGTCCGCGCCCGAGACGGTGACGCCTGTGCGGCCGATCGGTCCGGAGGGCATGCCCGGGTTCCCGGTCAGCTCGGTCCAGTGGTCGCCCCCGTCGATCGTCTTCCACAGCCCCGAGTGCGGGCCGCCGTCCCACATCTTCCACGGAGTCCGGTAGACCTGCCAGGTGGCCGCGTACAGGGTGCTCGGGTCGTGCGGGTCCATGGCCAGGTCGACCGCGCCGGCGCTGTCGGAGACGAACAGGACCTTCGTCCACGTCTTGCCCCCGTCCCGTGAGCGGAACACGCCGCGCTCGGGATTCGGGCCGTACGGGTGGCCGAGGGCCGCGACGTACACCACGTCGGGGTCGGTCGGGCTCACCCGGATCCGCGCGATCGTCTGCGTATTCCGGAGCCCGAGGTGGGTCCAGGTCTCGCCGCCGTCGGTGGTCCGGTACACGCCGTCGCCCTGGGTGATGCTGCCCCGGAGGGCGGCCTCGCCCATCCCGATGTAGACCACGTCGGGGTTCGAGGGCGCCACGGCCAGGGCCCCGACCGAGGCGCTCGAGATCTTCCCGTCGGTCATCGGCTTCCAGGTCGTGCCGCCGTCGGTGGTCTTCCACACCCCGCCGCCGGTCGCGCCGAACCAGTATTCGCGGGGTCGCTCGGAGCTTCCCCCCACCGCGAGCGAGCGCCCGCCCCGATCGGGTCCGATCTCCCGCCACGACAGTCCCGCCAGGAGCGTCGAATCGAACGCGGCGGGCGCGTCGAGGCTCCCGAAGTCGAGGCGTCGGGCGCCCGCCTGCTGGGCCACGGCGGCGGCCGGCGGGAGGAGCTGCACGCAGGTGGCGGCGAGGAGTGCGGCGACGTGTCGGTTGCGCATGAGGGCCCCTTGAGTCAGTGGGAACGCCGGGTGGCATACCGTACACCACGCGGGCGGCACCGTCAACGCGTGGGCCCGGACGATGACCGCGCGGGTGTTGCGTCAGGGCCTCAGCGGGGGCCGGGACCTCTCGGGTCCGTCATGGCCTAACATGTTCTACAGCAACGGATTGAGATCGCAGTTACCATCCGGCACGGACCGTGATCTCGAACAGGTCGAGACTTCCCATCCACGGGAAGGGAGCCACCTCGCACGGGAGAGCCGGTCTGAGACAGCGGACGTCCGCATCGACGTGTGTTCTCGCCCTCGGGCTCGCGGGCCTGGCCGCCGGATGCAGCGGCGCGGGGTCGATGACGGGGACTGGCACGGATGTATCCACCGTCGCGGGCCCGCCGCAGATCGAATCCGTGAGTCCTTCGCCCCTGCCCGAGGGTGGATCGGCCACGATCGAGGGGAGCGGCTTCGACGGGATCGCGGCCGGCGATACGGTGGCGGTGGATGGCGTTCGGGCCGAAATCGCCTCCGCCTCGCCCACGTCGCTCCGGATCACGGTGCCGCGGCTCGCATGCCTGCCCGCCCGGATGGTGACCGTCCGCGTGGCCACCCGTGGCGGCGCGGCCGAGACCCGGACCGGGCTGGAGCCCGCACGCGCCCCGATCGCCCTGGCCGTCGGCCGACAGTCGCTCATCACCGACCCCGGGGCCTTCTGCGTCCGGTTCGCGGCGTCGCAGGCGGACGAGCGCTACGTGGTGGGGGTACAGTCCCTCTCGGGCGTCGCCTCCGACCTGACGCGGGTGACGATCACGTCGCGCACGGTCGGCGGCGCACCGCCGGCCGGGGTGGCGTCCCTGGACGTCGGGTCGCTCTCCGCCGGCGCCGTCTCGTTGCCGGCCCGCGGCGGATCGTTCGGGGAGGCGACGGGCGCCGGGTCGCCGGCCTGGGAGGCGGCGGACGACCGCGCCGAGAGCCTCCTCCGGCGCTGGGAGCGCGATCGGCTGGACCCGGCCGCATCGATTCCGGCACTCCGGGACGGGCGTGGGGCGCTGCGGGTCGCGGCCTCGATCAGTGGCGGGGGAACCGTGGGCGATACGCTCCATCTGCGGGTCCCGAACTACGCCTCGCAGGACCCCTGCCACACCTACACGGACGTGACGGCCACCGTGCAGGCCATCGGGGAGCGCGCCATCGTCGTCGCGGACACGGCCAATCCGTCCGACGGGTTCACGCAGGCCGACTACCAGAGCCTCTCGGACCAGCTCGACACGAAGATCTTCTCGGTCGACGAAGCGTACTTCGGTCACCCCGGCGACATCGACGGCAACGCACACATCCTGGTCCTGTTCTCCAGGGCCGTGAACGCCGTGACCCTGAGCAATCCGCGCCTCTCGCTCCTGGGGTTCGTGTTCGCGGGCGACTGGTACGCGCGCTTCGGGTCGGGCTTCACCTGCCCGGCCAGCGACCAGGGGGAGATCTACTACGGCCGCGTCCCCGATCCGGCCGGGACCTACGGGCAGCCGTCGAGCCGCTCCCAGGAGATGGCGCGCGCCCCGACGGTCATGGCGCACGAGCTCGTCCACCTCATCCAGTTCGGCCGCCGCTTCGGGGAGGGCCTGGGCTTCATCGGCTCCTCGATGGCCGAGGCACAGGCGAGCCTGGGGGAGGAGGTCGTGGGCCATGCGGTCACGGGCCACACGACCTACCGGAACTACGGGGCCGCCACCATCGACGGCGACGCCGACTGGTATCTGAACAAGTTCAGCGACCTGTCCGACTACTTCGGGTTCGAGGGGTCGACCCGCCGGGTCGCCGCCGCGCCCGAGCAGTGCGGCTGGTGGCAGCAGGCGGCCTCGCCGTGCAGCGGCCGGTCCCTGTGGTACGGGGTCGGGTGGAGCTTCCTCCGCTGGCTCTCCGACACGTACGGGCCCGGGTATCCGGGCGGAGAGGAGGGCCTGCAGCGGGCCCTCGTGACGGCGGCCGGCACGGGCCCGAAGATCGCGGCGGACGTGGTGGGCGTCCCCCTCGAGACGCTCATGGCCCGGTGGTCGGCCGCCCTCTACGTGGACGACCGGATCCCGAACGCCGATCCCTCGCTCACGTTCACGAGCTGGAACCTGCGGGACTACGAGCAGAGCATGCCGTCGACCGCGCGGCTCGAGCCCGTCGAGGAGACGTTCGGGGACTGGTCGATCGCGGGGGACGTGCGGGCCAGCTCGACCGGGTACGTGGCCGTGGAAGGACGGGACCGGCCGGCCGTGGCGATCGAAGTCGCCGGGGCGGACGGAGGTGACCTCCCCGCCTCCATGCAGGTGTGGGTGGTGCGGGTGCGGTGACGGGAACCGGGGCGCCTCGCCCCGGCGTGGTGTCCGGTCCCGATCTCGCCCCGGATTCCATCCCGGCCAGGATTCCGAAAATCTGTCCCCCAGCGTTAGACCTCTCTACATTTTCGGCGGGTGGGCGCGTGGGCATTCGTGCGCCGGCGCCCCGTGCCCGAGCGGCAGGAGACCATGGTCCGACTGAAATTCCTGGGTGGCACGGTCGTCGAGGGAGGACCCGGCTCCGGGATGGAGCTGGCCTCGCGGCGGCACCCGCTCGCCATCCTCGCACTCCTTGCCACGGCCCCGTCGCGCACCCTCGGGCGGGGCAAGCTGGTGGGTCTCCTGTGGCCCGACGTCCCGGAAGCCACCGCCAGGAACCGGCTGAACACCTACGTCCACCGGATCCGGAGCGAGCTCGGGGAGGACGTCCTGGTCTCGGTGGGCGACGAGCTGAGCCTCGCCGCAGGAGCGGTCCGCTGCGACGTCCTCGATTTCGAGGAAGCGCTGGAGGCGGGTCACCTGGAGCGTGCAGCGGAGCTCTACGACGGCCCCTTCCTGGACGGCTTCGCGCTGAGCGGCTCGGCCGCGTTCGAGCACCGCGTCGACCGGGAGAGGGCACGCCTCGGTCGGGCGTACAGGGACGCGGTGGAGACCCTCGCCAGGGCGGCCGGGACCCGGGGCGAGGTCCGGAGCGCCGTGCGGTGGTGGCGGAAGCGGGCCGACGAGGACCCGCACGACGGGGGCGTGATCCGCCGGCTCATGGAGGCGCTGGCGGCCGCCGACAACCGCGCCGAGGCCGTGCGCGTGGCCGCGGTGCACGCCCGGCTCCTCCGGGAGGAGCTCGGGGTCGAACCCAGCCCCGAGATCTTCGAGCTGGCCGGGACCCTGAGGGAGGCGCCCCGGGGGGGGCGGGGCAGTGGAGCTGTGCCCGGCGAGCCAGAGGAGGTGGGCCTTTCGCCGGGTGCGTCCCCCTCCGGACCCTCCCGAGACGCAGTCGAGGCATCCGGCCGTCCCGAGGAGCCGCCGCCCGCGGCTCGCGGCACCCGCCGCCGCAGGGGAATCGCCGCAGCGGCCGCGCTCCTGGTGGCGGCCGGGCTGGCGGCGGGTGCCTTGCTCCTGACGCGTGGGGCCGGGGAGGGTGCTGGCGCCGAACGGCCGGCCGTGGCCGTCCTCCCGTTCGAGGTCGTGGGGAGCCGGAGCCCCGACCCCGTGGAGCAGGGCATCCACACGGGCCTCCTGACCCGCCTGGCCGCCGTCGGAGGGCTCAAGGTCATCTCCGGGACCACCGTGGCCGGCTACCGGGGGACGGGCGCCTCGATCGGGCGGATCTCGGACGAGCTGGGCGCCCGCTGGATCCTGGAGGGGACCGTGCAGCACTCGGGCGACGAGATCGAGGTCAACGCCCAGCTCATCGACGCCCGTACGGACGCGCACGCCTGGGCCCGAGCCTACCGCCGGAAGCTGACCGCCGGTGAGCTGTTCGACATCCAGGCGGACATCGCGACCTCGATCGCCCGCGAGCTGCGGGCGCGTCTCACGCCGGCCGAGGTGCGCCGGGTCGAGAGGGCCCCCACGCGCGACCTGGAGGCCTACCGACTCTACGTGGAGGGGCGCCGTCAGATGGGGCTCCGCACCCGGGATGGCCTGGACCGGGCCGTGGGGGAGTTCCGCCGGGCCATCGAGCTCGACTCCTCCTTCGCGCTGGCGTGGGCGGGGCTCGCCGACGCACCGTTCCTCTACGAGCAGTACCTGTATCCGCCACCGCCCGACCTCCCGGATCCCGAGCGGGCGGCGCGGCGCGCCCTGCAGCTCGAGCCCGACCTGGCCGAGGGCCACGCGTCGCTGGCGAGCGTCCACCTGTCGCGCTACGACGGCCCGGGTGCGCTCCGTGAGCTGCGGCGCGCGGTGGAGCTGGAGCCGAGCTACGCGGAGGCGCAGGCGTGGCTGGGTTATGTGCTCTGCCTGACGGGTCCGCTGGACGAGGCGCTCCAGCACCTCTCGCTCGCGATCGAGCTCGAGCCGGATCTCGTCCACGCCTACGGGAACCGGGGCTGGATCTACCTGGCGGCCGGGGCGCCCGAGCGGACGCTGGCCGACGCACGGCGCCGCGAGGCCCTGCTGCCGGACAGCTCCACTCCCTACCGCCTGGCCCGCCGGGACGAGGCCCTCGCGCTCTACAGCATGGGGAGGAGGGAGGAGGCACGCCGCATCAGCCTGGCGGGGATCGCGAATCCGCGGGACTCGATGGTTCCCGGCTACGGGTCGCTCCTGGCGCTGATCGACGTGGCGGAGGGCGACACGGCCGCGGCGCGCCGCCGGCTCCTGCGCCTGAAGGAGACCGGCCCGGTGCCCCTCCTGGTGGCCACCGTGCACGCCGCTCTCGGGGAGAGCGACTCCGCGTTCGCGGCGCTTCGACGCCAGCGGCCCCTCGGCGCCGGGGGCGTCCTCTACCTGAGATGCTGGTTCCCGGACGTCCTGGACGCCCTGCGATCGGACCCCCGCTTCGGGGACGTGGTCGAGGCGCAGCGCGTAGACTGGGGGTTTCCCCGGGACGCGTGGGCGGATCATGCGACCGCGTGCTCGCTGCCCGAGGGCGACCTCGCGACCTCCGCGGACGCACGCCGAAGCGAGGGGGGAGTGTCCCGCCGTCGTCCGTGACGGTCGCGGGCCGTGGCCCGTCTCTCTCCAGAGCACGGGAGCCGGCCGGTCCCGACAGGGTCCGGTCCGGATACGTTCGTCGATTCAAGGGCCCCGGAAGGGGTGCAGGGGAGGGTCGAATGAGCGATGGAGGCAGCGGAAATCGGGTGTTGATCGTGGTGATCGTGCTGCTCCTGGCGGCCCTCATCGTGGTCTTCGTGCTCTGGCAACGGGATCGAGAGGCCAGGGACATCGAGTTCCGGATCGAGTCCGGAACGGCCGGCTCGTGGGTCTCGCCACGACGAGTAGCCGCGGCCACCGCCGACCGGCGGCCCGTTCCGAAGGTGGGTCCGGTCGCCTCTCTCGGGCCCGGGACCGCGTCTCCGCGGGCGACGTGCGGGAGGTCGGCATGAGCCTGTGGTCGTTCCTCCTCCTGCTCCTCATCGCCGCGGTGACGGGGGCGCTCGGTCAGGCGTTCGCCGGCTACGATCTGGGCGGGTGTCTGGTCAGCATCGTCGTCGGATTCCTGGGAGCCCTCGTGGGCACGTGGGTCGCAGACTTCTTCGGACTGGGCGCGTTTCTGGTGGTGAACGTGGGCGGAGTGGGCTTCCCGGTGGTGTGGGCGGTCCTCGGATCGGCGCTCCTCGTCGTCGCCCTCGGCGTCCTGCGGGGGCTCGGCCGCCGCGCGTGAGCCGGGGCCTCAGGGCCCCATGAGCTCGCCGATGGGGCGCAGAGGCTCGATGTGGTCGCACAGGATCTTGACGGTGGCCATGAGCGGCACGGCCATGAGGGCTCCCGCCAGACCCCAGATCCATCCCCAGAACAGCACTCCGATCAACAGGACGACGGTGTTCAGCGTCAGCCTGCGTCCCAGGAGCCACGGCGTGACGAGGTAGGCCTCCGCCACGTGGAGGAGCAGGTAGGCGGCGGGGACGAGGGCTGCGTGCGTCAGGTCGTCGAACGTCAGGACCGCGGCGCCCGAGAGGAGCAACGTCATGGCCGCCGGTCCCAGGTAGGGAACGTAGTTGAGGAGGGCCGCCACGACGCCCCACAGCACGGGGTTGGGGAAGTCGAGCAGATGCAGCACCAGGGCGACCACCGCGCCCTGGGCGAGGTTGATGAGACTCACGGCGTACAGGTAGACCGAGATCTCGTGCTGGGTCCGGCGGGCCACGCGCACCGCCTGCCGCTTGTCGTGCAGGGTCGGCATCGTCCTGACGAGCTTCCGCAGGAACGCGTCCCCGGTGGCGAGCATGAAATACAGGAGCGCCACGAGGATCACCGCGCTCACCAGGAGCGCCCACGTCCGGGAGACGAGGGAGTCGCCCGCGGGCTGGGCCTCGACGGTCACGGTCCGGTCGCTGCCGCCCGAGTCCACGTCGGTCAGCTTCTCGACTTCCTTCCTGGCCTGCGAGACCTTCTCGGCGGGTTCTTTGATGCCCTGGATCCTGTGTTCGATCCGGTGGATGCTGCGGGGCGCCTTCTCGATCCACTCCGAAGCGGGCTCGTACAGCCGGTAGGCGCCGAAGCCGATCGTCCCGACCAGGAGCAGGATCACGAGCGCGGCACCGAGCCCCCTGGGCACGCCCCGCCGGGCCAGCGCGGCCACGAGCGGCCCGAGAAGGAAGGTGAGCAGCACCGCCAGGGAGATCGGAAGGAGGATCGCGCGGGCGAAATAGAGCGTGTAGAAGCCGGCGAGCACGAGCAGACCGACGCTGGCCAGCGAGCGGGTGCCGGGCGAGGTGACCGACCGCCGCAGCCGGCCCAGATGATCGGAGAAGCCGGGATCGGCTCCGTCTCCCCCGGCGTCGGAATCGGCTGGCTCGTGCCCGGTCACCGTGCGTCTCCCGTCGTTCCGCGATCCCCGTCGGTGCGGTCCGTCGAGCGGTCGGCCCGCTCAACGTACCGACGATCCCGGTAGCCCGCGGGTCACCCGCCGCTCCGGCCGGTCCTAAGCACCCCCCGCTCGCCGCGTGTTACCCCCGGTGATCCCGACCGCCGAAGGCGAGCATCCCGGCGGACCGGCCACCACGTACGTGCCGGAGGCACCGCATGAAGAGGCACTTCTCACGCACCATCGCGATGGCCGCCGGCCTGCTTGCGGCGACCACAGTGCGCGCCTACGCGCAGCAGGCCGCGGCGAGCCCCGCATCGGCCGCCTTCGACGTGAGCGAGATCGACACCACCTACGACGCCTGCACCGACTTCGACGCGTACGTCAATGCGAAGTGGGTGAAGGCCAACCCGATCCCGGCCGACAGGACGCGCTGGGGCGCGTTCAACGAACTGGCCGAGAAGAGCCTGAACCAGCAGCATCGGATCGCCGAAGAGGCGGCGGCCCACGCCGACGACGCGGCTCCCGGATCGATCGAGCGGAAGATCGGATGGCTGTACCGCTCGGGGATGGACACGGCGGCGATCGAGCGCTCCGGCTACGATCCGATCGAGCCGTACCTGTCGGACATCGCCGGGCTCGGGAGTCCCCCGGACCTGGTGGCCTGGCTCGACCGTGCCTTCGCCCGGGGCCAGGGGCAGCTCTTCCGGTTCGGCGCCCGCGCGGACTACAAGGATGCCCGCACGCAGATCGGTTACGCGTTCCAGGGTGGCCTGGGCCTCCCCACGCCCGACTATTACACGAAGGACGAGTACGCCGGGCTCCGGAAGTCCTACGTGTCCCACATCGCCAGGATGTTCGAGCTGACCGGCGTCCCGGCCACGGAGGCCAGCGACAGGGCCGACAGGGTGCTGGCTCTGGAGACGGCGCTGGCCGCCCACTCGCTCTCCCGGGTGGCGCTCCGCAAGCCGGAGAACCAGTACCACTTCGTGACGCTCGAGCAGGCGGACGCGGTGACCCCTCACTTCGACTGGAAGGCGTTCTTCGCGGCGCAGGGCGTGGAGCCCGGGCGCGGGTTCTCGCTCTCCCAGCCCGGCTTCTTCGCGGGGCTGGACAGCCTCATCGCCAACGCGCCGATGGAGACGTGGAGGGCGTACCTGGCCTTCCACACGATCGACGCGGCCGCGCCCTACCTCTCCAGCCCCTTCCAGGAGGAGGACTTCGCCTTCTCGGGGAAGACGCTGAACGGCCAGCCCGAGCAGAGCGTTCGGTGGAAGCGGGTGCTCGGCACCGTGAACCGCTCGATGGGCATGGCGCTGGGGCAGCTCTACGTGAAGCGCTATTTTCCGCCCGAGGCCAGGACGCGGGCCACGGAGCTGGTGTCGAACGTGCGGCAGGCCCTCAGGGCCAGGATCGAGAACCTGGACTGGATGAGCGACTCCACCAGGGCCCGGGCGCTCGACAAGTGGGAGAAGTTCCTGCCCAAGATCGGATACCCGGACCGCTGGCGTGACTGGTCGGGCCTGGAGATCTCTCCCGACGACTACTTCGGGAACGTGGTGGCCGCCCGGAAGTTCAACTACGAGTACAACATCAGGAAGATCGGCCAGGCGACCGACCGCCACGAGTGGGGCATGACGCCGCAGACCGTCAACGCCTACTACAGCCCCACCGAGAACACGATCAACTTCCCGGCCGCGATCCTCCAGCCGCCGTTCTTCTATCCGAACGGCGACGACGCGGTGAACTACGGGGCGATCGGCGCCGTGATCGGCCACGAGTCGAGCCACGGCTTCGATGACCACGGAAGCCAGTTCGACGGGAACGGGAACAACGAGAACTGGTGGACGAAGGAGGACCGGCAGAAGTTCGAGGCCCGGGCCGACAGGCTCGTCCGGCAGTTCGACGGCTACATTCCGCTCGCCGACCATCCGGACAAGCACGTGAACGGGAAGCTCACGCTGGGCGAGAACATCGCCGACCTGGGCGGGCTGAACGTGGCGTACGATGCGCTCCAGGTGGCACTCGAGGACCACCCGGAGGAGGCCGCCCGCAAGATCGACGGCTACACGGAGGACCAGCGATTCTTCCTGGCGTGGGCCAGGGTGTGGCGAGGCGCGATCCGGGAGAAGGCTCAGCTCGTGAGCCTGAACGTCGATCCGCACTCCCCGGGCAAGTTCCGGGCGATCGGCGCTCCGTCGAACATGGCGGCGTTCGCGAAAGCGTTCGGCTGCCGGGCGGGCGATCCGATGGTCCGCTCCGGCGACCGGAGGGTGGAGATCTGGTGAGCTGAGGATCCGGAGGAGGGACCGGCCCTGACCGACGACATCGACGTCCGCCACCTCAGCGTCCCCCGCCGGCTCCGCTACGCGGTGCGGGGCGCCGAGGAGGACCCTGCGGAGGTCTGGTTCCTCCTGCACGGGTACGGCCAGCTCGCCCCGCGCTTCCTCCGCTACTTCCAGGAGCTGGACGACGGCTCCCGCCTCCTGGTGGCGCCCGAGGGGCTCCACCGCCACTACCTGGACCGCGGGGAGCGGAAGGTCGGTGCCTCCTGGATGACCTCCGAGGACCGGCTCACGGACATCCAGGACTACGTCGAGTGGCTCGAGCGCCTGCACGACCGGATGGTCGGACGGGTGGAGGACGCGGGCTCCCCTGTGGAGGCCGGCGGCGGCCCCGTGGAGGGCGAGGGAGTCCCCGTGGTGGCCCTGGGGTTCTCGCAGGGGGTCCACACCCTCTCCCGGTGGCTGGCCTTCGGCCGGGCGAGGATCGATGCGGCCGTCCTGTGGGGCTCCCACCTCCCCCCCGACCTCGACGTGGAGGAGCACGCGGACGCGCTCCGTCGCGCGCGCATCCTCCTCGTGGCGGGCGACCGCGATCCGCATTTCGGGCCCGAGGCCGTGGCCCGGGCGGAGGAACGGCTCGCCGAGGCCGGCGTCCCCTTCCGCACCCTCGGCTTCGAAGGAGGCCACCGGATCGACCGCGACGTCCTGGCCCGCATCGCCCGGCTCGTCCGCGGGAGCGGCTGAGCTCTGTTCAACGCGCGGCCGCCGGCCTCGCCTGGCGGCCCGGGAACCGGCCGATGTCGCCCGCCTCCTCGGCCAGGAGGTCCAGGACATCGTCCACGGCTCGGTGTCCGCATGTGGGGGAGAGCCGGACGTCTGGCGAGGGGCGGTGGCGGGTCCCCGGAAACGGGAATCTCCCGACGGGGGTGTCGGCCTCCGCCCGGCAGCGTACGGGAGGCGGATGCGTCAGTATGGGAGGTGCGCACACTCGAACCGGAACGCCGGAGGAGGAGCCCGTGCTCGCATCGTCTCGTGCAGGCCGCCGCGCCCGGCTGGGCGCCTTCGCAGCGATTGCCCTCGCGGCGTGCGGGGGCACGACGGCGCCGGCTCCGGGCATCTCCATGCCCGGAGCCTGGAGCGTGGTCGGCTACAGTGATCACGGCGTCGTCGCGGAAGCGATCGCCGGGACCATGACCTTCGGCGCCGACGGGAGCTACCGGGTGCAGGGCGTGATTCGCTATCCGGGAGAGCCGGAGGATTCGCTCGTCGCCTCGGGAACCTACGTTCACGACGCGGCGGGCCGCCGCCTCTCCCTGACCACGGTGGACGGCACGACGGTGTGGGCCATGGAGCTGGCCGGCGACACCCTGGTCCTGACCGGGACCGACGATCCCGAGGCGCCGCCGCCCAGCATCCTCCGCCTTCTGCGCTAGGACCGGCCCCGGCGGGGCGCGGACCTCGGCTCCGCTCCCCTCAGCTCCCCAGCAGGGCCTTCGCCCTGGCATCGAGCTTCGCGAGCTCCGACGCGCGGCGGTCGGTCCGAGCCTCCAGCGTCTGGAGCCGTTCGTAGGCGTCCCGCCCGGGGCGCTGGTCGGCCGAGGTCGTCATCCCGTACAGGTAGTCCAGCTGGTCCAGGAGCATGGGCCGCGGGTAGGCCACGTCGCCCGGCGTGAGGACCGAGTCGGCGACGGCCTGGAGCCCGGCCCGGAGCGCCCGGAGCTCGGATGCGGGCCCGCTACCCTCCGCGAGCGCGGTGTCCACCCGGGCGGAGGTCCGGACGAGACGCGAGGCCACGAGCCTGGCGCGCGAGGCGACGTCCCGGATGCGGCGGTTCAGGGCCAGCTGCGCCGCCAGGTCCTCCGTCGTGGTGCCGTCCGCCCGCACCCGCGGATCGATCCGGAGCTCGAAGGACGCGCGCATCGTGTCGCCGTCCACCACCAGGCGGGCCGCGTAGCTCCCCGGGGCGGCCAGCGGGCCGCGTCCGGCGGGCCGGCCGTAGGCGCCGCCGCCGAGGTTCTCCGGCACCACGGGACCCGGGTACCGCATGTCCCAGGTGAACCGGTGCATCGCGGGCTCGACGCCGGGCCGCTCGCGCCCTCCGATCCGGGCCAGCGCCGGGTCGGCGGTCGTGCCCGAGGCGGGCGGCGCGTAGCCGTCCTCCGAGCTGGAGAAGCCGCGCACCACCCGACCGGAGTCGTCCAGGATCTCCAGGGTCACCGGTCCGTCCGGGGCGCGGCCCAGCCAGTAGTCGATCGCGACGCCGGGGGGCGGGAACTCGGGGTCGGCGGGCCCGGGTCCGCCGACCCCGCCGGGCCGGCGGTAGCGCATGCGGACCGCGGGCCGCGGGGAGAACAGGTGGGCCCGGCTCTCCGCGACCGACGCGCCGAACTCCCGCAGCGGCTCGAGGTCGTCCAGGATCCAGAAGCCGCGCCCCATGGTGGAGAGGACCAGGTCCCCATCGCGGACCTCGATGTCGGTGACCGGCGTCCGGGGCAGGTCCCGCTGGAAGGGCTTCCAGCTCGCCCCGTCGTCGAAGGAGACGTACATGCCGAACTCGGTGCCGGCGTACAGGAGGCCGGGGCGCTCCGGGTCCTCGCGCACCACGCGCACCGGGTCGTCCGCCGGGATCCCCCGGGTCCCGTTCGCGATCCGCGTCCAGGTCCTCCCGTAGTCGGTGGTCCGGTAGGCGTAGGGCGTCCAGTCGTCCAGGAGCCAGCGGTAGGCCGCCACGTAGGCCTTCCCGGCCCGGTGGGGGGAGAGCTCGATGGCGTTGATGCGGCCCCACTCCGGGAGGTCGGGCGGCGTGACATCCGTCCAGCTCTCCCCGCCGTCCCGCGTCACGTGCACGAGGCCGTCGTTCGAGCCCGCCCAGATCACCGAGGAGTCGTGCGGCGAGGCCTCGATGACGTACAGCGTGCTGAAGTACTCCTCGCCCGTCAGGTCCGGGGTGATCGGCTCGCCCGAGCGCACCTGCTTCGAGGGCGGGTGCGCCGTGAGGTCCGGGCTGATCCTCTCCCACGTCCGCCCGCCGTCCGTCGTCCGGTGGACGTACTGCGACCCGTCGTAGACCACGTCGGGATTCGTCGGGGAGACCTCGATCGGGACCGTGCGCTGGAAGCGGTGCTCGAGGTTTTCCGGATTGGCGCCGTAGATGAACTCCGCGCCCACCGGGTAGCTCTCCTCCTGGCCGTCCACCCGGCTGTAGCGTCCGAAGCGGCCCTTGCAGTTGGCGTAGACGATGTCCGGGTCGCCGGGCCTGGGGACCGCAGGGCCCGTTTCGCACCCGCCCGTCTCCTCCCACCAGGCCGTGGAGCCGGCCGGGGCGCTGCGGGCCGGCGGCCGGCTGGGGACGGCGATGGTCGTGTTGTCCTGCTGGCCCGCGTACAGCCAGTAGGGAAATCGGTCGTCGACGTCCACCTGGTAGAGCTCCGCGGTGGGCTGGTTGTCCTGGCTCGACCAGCTCTTTCCGCCGTCCCGGGTCACGTTCGCCCCGCCGTCGTTGGACTGGATGAAGACATCGGGATCCGACGGGTCGATCCACATGTCGTGGTTGTCCCCGTGCGGCGTGCTCCGCCGCTCGAAGGTCTCCCCGCCGTCGGCCGAGCGGTAGAAGCCCTCGTCGTTGACGTACACGACGTCGGCGTCGGTCGGGTCGGCCGTGACGTTCGTGTAGTAGAAGGGCCGGCGGAGGAGCCCCGACTCGGTGCTCACCAGGCGCCACGTCTCGCCCCGGTCGTCCGAGCGGTACAGGCCGCGCGCCGGCCGCTCGGCCTCGACCAGGGCGTAGACGCGGTCCGGGTCGGCCGGGGAGACGGCCAGGTCGATCTTCCCGATGAGCCCGCCGGGGAAGTCCTCGCCGGTGAGGACGCGCCGCCAGTGGTCGCCGCCGTCGGTGCTCTTCCACACGCCGTCCCCGCATGGAGAGGCGCAGCCGCTGATGATCGTCCACGGCTTGCGCTCGCCCCTCCACGCGGCCGCGTAGATCACGTCGGAGTCGGAAGGGCTCAGCTCCAGGTCGATGGCCCCGACGCTGTCCGATACGAAGAGGACCTTCTCCCAGTGGGCGCCCCCGTCCGCGGATCGGTACACGCCGCGGTCGGGGTTCGGGCCGAAGGGATGACCGAGCGCGGCCACCCACACCCGGTCGGGGTCGCGCGGGTCGACCTCCACCGCGCCGATCTGGCCGACGTCCCGGAGCCCGAGGAAGCTCCAGCTCTTCCCCGCGTCGGTCGAGCGCCAGATGCCGCGACCTGTGATCACGTTGCTCCGGATCGCGTCCGAGCCCGTCCCGGCGTACACGACGTCCGGGTCCGAGGGCGCCACCGTGACCGCGCCCAGGGAGGGCGTGGAGAGGTAGCCGTCCGACACGTTCCGCCAGCTCCGGCCGTAGTCCCCGGACTTCCAGATCCCGCCGCCGGTCGAGCCCATGTAGAACGTCCCCGGGCGCTGCCGGACCCCGGCCACCGTGGTGACCCGCCCGCCGCGCGACGGGCCTACCGACCGGTAGTGGAGGCCGTGGAAGAGGGAGGCGTCGAACGCGGATGCGGCCCCGGTCCCGCCGGAGCCCGCGTCCTGGCCGGCGGCCGGGCGGCCCGGGAGCAGGAGGACGAGCGCGGCGGCCACCACGGCGCCGAGCGCACGCGTCGCGGCGGCGTCGGGGCGGGCTCGCTGGGCCCGGGGGCCGGACGGGCGTGCGCGGAGGACGGGCGGATGGGTCATCGGATGCCTCTCGCTGGAGATCCTGGGAGGTCGGAGCCGGCCACGTCGGTCCTCCAACGTAGGGACCGTACGGGGCCGGCGCGAAGCAAGGCGCCGCCCCGTCCCGCGGTCACGCGGGTCCCGAACGTCGCCCCGCGCCGGAGAGCCGGCGGCGTGCCGCGTGCCACAGCCGGCCGGCCACGAGCGGCGCCGGGGCGAGGACGGCGATGAGGCGCCATCCGGAGGGACCCGGATCGACCAGGCCGAGGGCGCGCGAGAGGCCGGGCATCAGGAGCGCTGCCACGACGAGCGCCGAGCACAGGACGATCGCACCCCACACCCAGGGGTTCCGGGTCACCTCGTTCGCGAGGACGTGGGAGCCCGGCTCGGCCATGTTGAGCACGTGCGCTATCTGCGCGAAGGCCAGAATGGAGAAGGAGACGCTCACCGCGCGCGTCACGCCGAGCCCGAGGGGCCCCAGGGCCGCCCAAAAGCCGATGAGGACGGCGGCGGTGATGAGGAGGCCGTAGGCGGCCACGGCCTCCCAGTGGCCGCGGGTCAGGATGGGCTCCTCCGCGGGCCGCGGAGGACGCTCCATCACCGACGGATCCGCGTCCCCGATCCCCAGCGCCAGAGCGGGGAAGACGTCGGTGACGAGGTTCAGGAAGAGGATCTGGAGCGGCCGAAGGGGCAGGGGCGCCGTGACCGCGGTGGCCAGGGCCACGACCAGAATCTCGCTCACGTTACAGGAGAGCAGGTAGAGCACGAACTTCCGGATGTCGGCAAAGATCGCGCGCCCCTGCTCGATGGCCGCCACGATGGTGGGGAAGCGGTCGTCCTCCAGGATCATGTCGGCCGCCTCGCGGGCCACCTGCGTCCCGCGCCGGCCCATGGCCACGCCGATGTCGGCCTTCCGAAGCGACGGAGCGTCGTTCACACCGTCCCCGATCATGGCCACCACCGAGCCCGCCTCCTGGTGGAGAGCGATGAGGTCGAGCTTCTGGGCGGGGTTCGTGCGCGCGAACACGGAGGCGCGAAGGAGGGCGGACCTCGCCTGCCCCCGCTCTCCGAGGGCGCGGTCGAGGTCGCGGCCCGTCACGACGCTGCCGTCCCCGACGTCGAGGCCCACGGCGCGCGCCACGGTCCCGGCGGTGCCCGCCTGGTCTCCCGTCACCATCACGACCCGGACCCCGGCGTCCGCGCACGCCGAGATGGCGGCGGCCACGTCCTCCCGGGGCGGGTCCAGGAACGCCACGAGCCCCAGGAAGACCAGCTCCTCGTAGGGAGGCGCCCCGGGATCGCCGGTCTCCTTCTCGGCCAGGGCCAGGACGCGGAGTCCCTCGTCCGCCAGCTCCCGGCTGCGCGTCTCCCACCCGCCGCGGCCCTCCTCGCCCAGGAGCCGGGTCCCGTCCCCGTCCGCGATCCGCGTGGCCGCGCCGAGGAGGGCCTCGGCCGCTCCCTTGACGGCCACCCGGAAGCGATCTCCGTCGATCCGGTGGACGGTGGCCATCATCTTCACGTCGGGATCGAAGGCCTCCTCCCTCACCTCGGGCTCCGCCTCGAGGAGGGCCTCGCGCCGGAGCCCGGCGACCGCGCCCAGTCGGAGGAGAGCCGTCTCCATGGGGTCGCCCACCGCCGCGGCCCCCTCCGCCTCGTCCTCGTGCGGGAGGGACGCGTTGCTGCACAGGAGGCCGACCTCGAGGGCCCGGATCACGCCGGGCTCCGAGCCGGGGTCGACCGTCCTGCCGCCCGAGAGGAGCGCGGGCCGGTCGGCTTCGGACGAGCGGACCTCGAGCTCGCGTCCGGGAAGGAGGAGACGGGCCACGCTCATGCGGTTCTCCGTCAGCGTCCCGGTCTTGTCGGTGAGGATGACGTCGCACGCCCCGAGCGTCTCGACGGCCGCGAGGCGCTCGATCAGCGCGTTCCGCCGGGCCATCCGCCACATGCCCCGGGCCAGCGCCAGCGTGGCGACGATCGGGAGGCCCTCGGGGATGGCCGCCACGGCCAGGGCGATGGCGGTCTCGACGATGACCAGGAGGTCCTTGCCCGAGGCGATGCCCACGCCCACCAGGAGCGCGGCGATCCCGAGGGTGAGCCACACGAGCCGGCGGCCCAGCCGGTCCAGGCGGTCCTCGAGCGGCGTCCGCTCCCCCTCGGCCTCCTCGACCAGGGCCGAGATCCGGCCCAGCTCCGTGTCCATCCCGGTCGCCACGACGAGGCCCCCGCCGGCGCCCCGCGTGACGGAGGTGCCCTTGAACAGCATGCCCGGGCGCTCGGCCAGCTCCGCGTCGGGCGGCGCGGTCGCGACGTCCTTCTCCACGGGGGCCGATTCCCCGGTGAGCGTCGACTCGTCGGCCTGGAGACGGGAGGCCTCGACCAGCCGGAGGTCGGCCGTGACGACGTCGCCGCCCTCGAGGAGGACCACGTCCCCCGGCACCAGATCGCGTGCCGAGAGCCGCACCTGCCGTCCGGCGCGGCGCACGGTGGACTCCACGTCGGAGAGCTCCCGCAGGGCCTTCATGGAGGTGACCGCCCGCAGCTCGGTGAGGAAGCCGATCAGGGCGTTCAGGCCGAGGACGGCCACGATCGCGAACCCCTCCAGGGCCTCTCCATACAGGAAGGCCAGCGCCGCGGCCACCGCCAGGAGGAGGACGATGAGGCTCCGGAACTGGTCGCGGAGGATGGCCAGGGCGCCCCGGCTCTCGTGCTCCCGCAGGAGGTTGGTGCCGAAACGCTCGCGCCTGCGCGCGACCTCGTCCTCGTCCAGGCCTCGCCCGGGGTCGACGTCGAGCGCGCGGGCCGTCTCGTGGACGGAGGCCGCCCACGGACGCTCGGGCGAGCCGGCGCCGTCCCCGTGGGGGGCGGGAGAGTCGTGCGCGGCGCGCGGGGGATCGGGATGGCTCATGCGGGGGCTCCGTGCGGTCGGAAGACGCGGCTCCGGACCCGTGCGGAGCAAGTTACCGGCCGCGCCGTGACGGGCGCGCGGGTCGGCCGCCGTCCGGCGGGTAAAAGGGTCGCCGGCCGGTCGAGAGGTCCAGCGGAACGATCCGTGCGCGTCGGACCCTCCGCGAGAGCTCCGACGGGCCGCCGCACCGCCGCGGCGCATCCCCCACGACCCAGCGAATCCACGACGGGAGCCGACATGAGCGAGGCGAAGACGGGCGATACGGTCACAGTCGAGTACACCGGGACGCTCGAGGACGGCACGGTGTTCGACAGCTCCGAAGGGCGCGAGCCCCTGCAGTTCACGATCGGAAGCGGCGACCTCATACCCGGCTTCGAGAAGGCCGTGGAGGGCATGGAGCCCGGCCAGACCGTCAAGGCCACGCTGCCCCCCGAGGAGGCCTACGGCGAGCGCTCCGAAGAGATGGTCTTCGAGGTGGGGCGCGACCAGCTGCCCGAGGACGTGGACCCCGAGGTGGGAGACCGGCTGGAGGCCAGGGATCCGCAGGGGAACAAGTTCGCGGTGTCGGTGGCCGAGATCGGCGACGACGCCATCACGCTCGACGCCAACCATCCGCTCGCGGGCCGGGACCTGACCTTCGAGATCGAGCTGGTCTCGATCGACTGAGGCGCTGGCGGGCGCGTCGGTCAGAGCGGCGGGCGTCTACCCGTGATGAACTCCTCGAAGTCCTCGGGGGGCATCGGTCGGGCCAGCAGGTAACCCTGCCCGTACCGGCAGCCGAGCTCGCGCAGCACCTGGAGCTGCTCCTGCGTCTCGATCCCCTCGGCGATGAGGGTGAGCCCGAGCCGTCGCGCCACGAGCGCGATCGCCTCGACCACGGCCCGATTCCGCGGATCGTCGTCGAGCCCGGCTACCAGGATCCGGTCCACCTTGAGCGTGTCGACCTCCAGGCGCGTGAGGTACTCGAGCGAAGAGTAGCCCGTCCCGAGGTCGTCTACCGCCACCCGCACGCCCAGCTTCCTCAGGCGGCCGACGTGAGGAAGGCTGCGCAGGAGGACCCGCTCGGTGAGCTCCAGCTCCAGATTCCGGGCCGGGAGGCCCGCCCGCGCCAGGGTGTCCTCGATCCGCTCGACGAAGTCGGGCAGCTCGAAGTGGCGAGCCGAGAGATTCACGCTCATCTCCAGGTCGCGCAGTCCGGTGGCCTCGATCCACGCAGCCGCCTGCTTCGCGGCCGAGTGCTTCACCCAGGCGTCGACGTGGACGATCATCCCGCTGTCCTCCGCGATCGGGATGAACTCGCCGGGCGGAAGGAGCCCCTCGGTGGGGTGCTCCCACCGGACGAGGGCCTCGGCTCCCACGACTTCGTCCGACTCGAGGTCGAAGACCGGCTGGTAGTGGAGCCTCAGCTCGTTCCGCTCCAGCGCCCGCCACAGCTGCGTCTCGCGCTCGAGGCGGTGGGTCTGGAGCGAGTCCCGGTCGGGGTCGAAAATATGGAAGTGATTGCCCTGTAATGGTTTGGCCTCATACATGGCCACGTCGGCCAGGCGGAGGAGGTCCTCCGCCGTGCTCACGCGCTCCGAGCTCACGACCACGCCCAGGCTGGCGGTCATCCGGACTTCCGAGCCGCCCACGAGGAAGGGCTCGTCCAACGTCGCGGCCAGGCGCTCCACGACGGGGGGCAGCTCCTCCGGGTCCCGCACCGTCTCCAGGAGGGCCGCGAACTCGTCCCCACCCAGCCGGGCCAGGGTGTCGCGTCGCCGGAGCACGGTGCCCAACCGTTCGCCGACAGCCACGAGGAGCTCGTCCCCGGTGCTGTGCCCGAACGTGTCGTTGACGACCTTGAAGCGGTCCAGGTCCAGGAAGACCACCGCCACGTGCCGGCCGGCGCGCTCGGCCGCCGCCAGGGCATGCTCGAGTCGGTCCCGGAACAGGCTGCGGTTGGGGAGGCCGGTCAGGCCGTCGTGCAGGGCCAGGCGCTCCAGCTCCCGCTCGAACGCACGTCGCTCGGAGACGTCCCGGGTGAGAGCCAGGAGGTACTCCTCGCCCTCCATCTCGATGAAGGCGGCGGAAACCTCGACCGGGACGCGTTCGCCCGAGCGGCTTCGGAGCTCCGTCGAGACCGGGGAGCCGCTGCCGCCCTCGCGCGCCCGGCGGACGAGCTCCTCGCGGGCGGCCGGGTCGGGCCAGAAGTCCAGCTCGAGCGCCGAGCGGCCCACGAGCTCGCCGGCCTCGTACCCGCTGATGGCCGCGAACGCGGGGTTCACCTCCACGAAGCGGCTGTCCTCCAGGGTGCTCACCGTGACCCCGACCGGGCTCGTCTGGAAGACCTTCGCGAAGCGCTCCTCGGAGCGCCGCTGCTGCTCGAGCGCCTCCTTCCGCTCGGTGACGTCCTCGATGTGCGCGACGACCTGGACCGAGTCGTCGGAGGCGGAGAACGTGGTGAGGCTGACGCGCCCCCACACCGTGCTCCCGTCCTTCCGAACGTACCGCTTCTCGAAAGAGCTCGAGTCCCGCTCGCCGCGGACGACCTGGTCGAACCTCTCCCGGCTCGCGGCGATGTCGTCGGGATGTGTGATCTCGCAGAAGCGCATGCCCCGGAGCTCCTCCGCCGGGTAGCCCAGGATGTCGCACAGGGCCTGGTTCACCTCGAGGAGACGGCGGTCCGGCGACATCATCACGATCCCCACCGAGGCCGCCTCGAAGGCGCCCCGGAAGCGGCGCTCGCTCTGGAGGAGCGCCTGGCGGGTGCGCCGCTCCTCGGTGACGTCCTGCGCCACGCCGGAGACCCGGACCAGGTCCCCGGCGGATCGCTCCCTCACCTCGAAGCGGACCTGGACCCAGCGCTCCTCCCCGTCGGCGCGGGTGACGCGGTAGGTGATCTCGGCGGCGTCGGCTCCCGCCTCCAGGGACTCGAACAGGGCGCGCAGCCGCGGGCGGTCCTCGGGGTGGAGGAGCTCCAGGTATTCCTCCGGGGTGTGGGTGAACGCCTCCGCCGCCACCCCGAAGATCCGGGCCGTCTCGCCGGTCCAGCGGATGAGGTCGCTCTCGACGTCCCACTCCCAGTGGCCGAGGCCCGCGATCCGCTGCGCCTCCCGGAGCTGCCGGACCGTCTCGGCGAGGTGGCGCTCGGCCTCCTTGCGGCCGCTGATGTCCCGGATCGCGGCGATCGTCCACACGTGGCCGTTCTCCGAGACTGGAGCGAGCCCGATGTCGACCTCCACGACGCTTCCGTCCCTGCGCCGGCCGGTGAGCTCGCGGTCCTTGGCACGTGTGTCGGGATCGGCCTGGTAGGCGGCCCGCTCCCGCCGGTGGACGGGACGCGCCGACTCGGGGATGAGCTCCTCGACCTCCCGGCCGCGGAGCTCGTCCCTCGCGTAGCCGAACAGGCGTTCGGCCGCCGGGTTGGCTTCGACGATCCGGCCCTCGGTGTCCACGAGGACGAAGGCGTCGGGGGCGGCCTCGAACAGGCCCCGGTAGCGACGCTCGACGTCGAGGCGCGCGGCCTCGGCGCGCTTCCGCTCGATCGCATATCGGAGGCTGCGGCCCAGGAGCTCGGCCGACAGGTCGTCCTTGACCAGGTAGTCCTGGGCGCCCTCGCGGAGGGCGGCCGTGGTCAGGCCCGTGTCGGCCAGGCCCGTGAGGATGACGACCGGGGCGCCGCCCGCCCGCTTCACCACGGGACGCACCGTGTCGAGGCCGCGCGAGTCCGGGAGGACGAGGTCGAGGAGCACGGCGTCGACCGGACCGGCCTCCAGGCGGTCCAGCCCCTCGGCCAGCGTCGCCACGCGCTCGACGTCCAGCCGCGGGTCCTCGACCTCGGCCGCCGCCTCCCGCAGGAGGCGGGCGTCGCCGTCGTTGTCCTCCAGGAGGAGGAGTCGCATTCGCCCGGGGCTCCGCTCCGCCATCCCGTTCTACCTCGTGGGGAGGCGCACCACGGAGAACCAGAACCCGTCGATCGAGCGGACGATGCGCGCCAGCCCGTCCAGGTCCACGGGCTTGGTCACGTAGGCGTTGGCGTGCTCGCGGTAGCTCCGGGCCACGTCCCCCTCGGCCTCGGAGCTGGTGAGGATGACGACCGGGATCTCCTGGAGGCCCGGGTCCTCCTTGATGCGGACCAGGACGTCGTGGCCGCTCATGTCCGGGAGGTTGAGGTCGAGGAGCACGAGGTCGGGCCGCGCGCCCTCGTCGGTCGCCTGGTGCGGGGCCAGGCCCAGGTGCTCGAGCGCCTCCCGCCCCGTGGCGGCGACCGAGAGGCGGTTGTGGACCTTGGCCTCGCCGAGGGCTTCGCGCGTGAGCCGCACGTCCCCCGGGTTGTCCTCGACCAGGAGGATCTCGATGGGCTCGACCCGTCCGAAAGATGCGCTCATGGGCGTGCCTCCTCGGCGCGCGGTGGCCGTCGGGGCAGGGTGAAGTGGAAGGCGGCGCCCCGGCCGGGCTCCGACTCGATCCAGATGCGGCCGCCGTGCCGGCTCACGACCTTCCGGCAGATGGCCAGGCCGATCCCCGAGCCGGAGCCCTCGCCGGCGGGCTTCAGCCGTCGGAAGATCTCGAACACCCGCTCGTGGTCCTGCGGCGCGATCCCGGGCCCGTTGTCGCGGACGGTGATCCGCCAGCCGCCCTCCTCCGCCGGGGCGGCCTCCACCCGGATGCGGGGTGGCGCCTGGCCCCGGTGCTCCAGCGCGTTCTGGAGGAGGTTCTCGAACAGGTGCCGGAGCTGGCTCGGGCTCCCGTGCACGACCGGGAGCGGGCCCCGCTCCACCTGGCCGCCCACCTCCTCGATCCTGAGGTGGAGGTTCTCCACGACGTCGGCGCACACTTGCTCCAGGTCGACGGATCCGAAATCGTCCCCCGAGCGTCCGACCCGCGAATAGGCCAGGAGGTCGTTGATGAGACGCTTCATGCGGAGCGCCCCGTCCACCGCGTAGTGGATGAACTCGTCGGCGTCCTCGTCCAGCTCCCCCTCGTAGCGGCGCTGGAGGAGCTGCACGTAGCTCGAGACCATGCGCAGGGGCTCCTGCAGGTCGTGCGACGCCACGTAGGCGAACTGCTCGAGCTCCTCGTTGGAGCGTGCCAGCGCCTGCCGGTGCCGCCGGACCTCCCGCTCGGCCTCGACCCGTTCGGTGACGTCGTTCAGGGCCAGGAGCACGTGGATGGAGCCGCTCTCCGTCTCCCGGAGCTGCTGGGCGTTGAGGTGCAGGATGCGGTGGCCGAGGCGCTCGGAATCGTACTCGATCTCGTAGTCCTCGAAGGCGGCGTCCTCCTCGAGGACGGAGGCCAGGAGCCCACGCAGCTCGGGGATGTCCGCCGGGCCCTCGGGGAGGTCGAACAGCCGGACGCCCTCCACCTCGTCCGCCGCCAGTCGGAAGGTCCGGTAGAACGCCCGGTTGGCGGCCTCGACCCGGAGCTGCGCGTCCAGGATGAGCAGGGGCTCGCTCACCGTGTCGAACACGGCCTTCAGGTAGGGATCTCCGACGGCCCGCCCCCCATCACCGGTTGGTCTCATGGGCCTCGACTGATTACCGTGGAGTCGGGTAGGAAAAGGCAGCGTGTGTGTGGGGCGGCGCTGCAAAGCCCGCCGTCGGGGGAAGGACGGCCGCGAATCGAAAAAATCCCATATGGGGAATTTCCCATGCCGGCGAGCGCGGTGTCAACGCCGTGACCGCTCCGCCGCGCGTCCTGGCCATCGACCAGGGGACGACATCCACCCGGGCCATCCTGTTCGACGAGCGGGCCCGGCCGCTCGTCACGGCGCAGGCGCGTCTTCCTCAGAGCTATCCGCACTCGGGCTGGGTCGAGCACGACCCGGTGCGGATCTGGGAGGACACGGTGAGTGTGTGCCGGGAGGCCCTCGAGCGCGGCGGCACGGGGCCGGAGGCTCTGGCGGCCATCGGCATCACCAACCAGCGCGAGACCACGGTGCTGTGGGAGCGCGCCACCGGCCGCCCCGTCCACCCGGCCATCGTGTGGCAGGACCGGCGGACGGCGTCCCTGTGCGAGACGCTCCGCGAGCGGGGCGCGGAGGACCTCGTCCGCGAGCGGACCGGGCTCCTCCTCGATCCTTACTTCTCGGGCACCAAGCTGGCCTGGCTCCTGGACCACGTGGACGGGGCCCGCGAGGCCGCCGGGCGGGGCGAACTGGCGTTCGGCACGATCGACGCCTGGCTCCTGTGGCGGCTGACGGGCGGGGAGGTCCACGCCACCGACGCCACCAACGCCTCCCGCACCCTGCTGTTCGACATCCACCGCCAGCGGTGGGACGAGGAGATGCTGGACCTCCTGGACGTGCCGGCGTCCGTCCTCCCCGAGGTGCGCGATTCGGCCGGGGAGTTCGGGGAGGCTCGGGCGTCCGTGCTGGGTCGTTCGGTGCCCATCCTCGGCGTGGCCGGGGACCAGCAGGCGGCCACCTTCGGCCAGGCGGCCTTCCGGGAGGGGGCGGCCAAGTGCACGTACGGGACCGGCGCGTTCCTGCTCCTGAACACCGGCTCGGAGCCGGTCCGATCGGAGAACCGGCTCCTGACCACGGTGGCCTGGCGCCTGGACGGTCGGGTGACCTACGCCCTGGAGGGGAGCATCTTCAGCGCCGGCTCGGCGGTCGACTGGCTGCGGGACGGTCCGGGGATCGTGGAGGAGGTCGCGCGGATCGACGAGCTGGCCGCCGCGGCCCGGGAGGAGAGCGAGGCGGTGCTCGTCCCGGCGTTCACCGGGCTCGGGGCGCCCCACTGGGACCCCGATGCGCGGGGCGCGCTCCTGGGCCTCACCCGGGACACCGGCCGGGCCGAGATCGCGAGGGCCACGCTGGAGGCGGTGGGCTTCCAGACCCTGGACCTCCTGGAGGCAATGGAGCGGGACGCCGGACTCCTCCCCGGGGTGCTCCGGGTGGACGGGGGGCTCTCGCGCAGCGACCTGGCCATGTCCTTCCTGGCCGACGTCCTGGACGTCCCGGTCGAGCGTCCCGCGGTGAGCGAGACGACGGCCCTCGGCGCCGCCTGCCTGGCCGGGCTCGCCGCCGGCGTGTACGCGGACCTGGAGGAGCTCGAGGGGCGCTGGAGCCTGGACCGGCGCTGGGAGCCCTCCATGTCGGAGGAGGAACGGACGACCCGGGTCGAGCGCTGGCGGACCGCGGTGCGCAGGGTGCTGACGCGTTAGGGCCGATACGACGCTCCCGTCGCGGCCGCGCGAAACCTTCCGTCCTCCGGCGGCGTCGATGATGTGGAGAGGGCCCGGCACCGGGCCCCGTTCGCGACCACCGGGCGCCACCCCGACCCCGGAGCTCCCATGTCCGATCGCATCTCCGAAGCCGCCCCCGAGCACGAGAGGACCTCCCGCTTCGCCCTGAGCGCGATGGAGGCCCGGGTCCTCCCGTGGCTGGCGGACCGGCTCCCGGCCCGGGTCGTCCCCGATCACATGACGCTCCTCGGGGTGCTCGCCTCGGTGGGGATCGCCGTCTCCTACATGCTCACCAACCGCGACCCCGCGTGGCTGTGGGCGGCCAGCGGCTTCCTGGCCGTGCAGTGGGTGGGAGACAGCCTGGACGGCACCCTGGCCCGGCGGCGCGGGATCGAGCGGCCGCGCTACGGCTTCTACCTGGACCACCTGGTCGACGCGTTCTCGACCCTCGCCATCGGCCTGGGCCTGGGTCTCTCGCCCTACATGCTCCTCTCCGTGGGGCTCGCCATCGTCATCGCCTACCACATGCTCTCCATCAACGTCTACCTGGAGACGTACGTGTACGGCGAGTTCAGCTTCGGCTACGCGTGGCTGGGGCCGACCGAGGCGCGGGTGGTCCTCGTCGGCCTCAACACCCTGGCGCTCACCGTGGGGCCGCTCCCGTTCGGCGTGGCCGGGGCGGGCGCCACCGTGTTCGACGTGGCGGGCGTGATCGCCGCGCTCGGCATGCTGGGCCTCCTGGCCGTCCGGGTGGCGGCCAACCTCCGCCGGTTGGCCCGGCTCGAGCCGCCGGGCGGGAGGAGCGGGGGGCAGGCGGCGCCGGGGGCGGATTCGGACGGGTCCGGGGAGCAGGGGTCGCGGTGAGCTCCGGGGCGCCGAGCGGCGAGACCCCGGACCGCGGTTCGGCCCCGATCGAGCGGCCGGGCCTCGCGGTGTGGATCACGGGCGCTCTCATGCTGGCGCTCGGGATCGCGACCTCGATCCTCATGCTCGGCGAGTTCCGCTCCCGGAGCTACCTTTACCTGTTCTTCTACTCGATCCCGTCCAACGCGGCGATCTCGGTCTTCCCGCACGAGCCGGTCCTGCTGTTCTTCGGGAAGTTCGCCGACCCGTGGATCGCCGCCGCGGTCGCCACGGCCGGGACCCTGGTGGCCGGGTGGATGGACCACTCGGTGTTCGTGCCCGTCCTCCAGCTCAGGGCCCTGCAGGGCTACCGCGAGAACCGGCTCTACCGGAGGGCGATCGACCTCTACAGGCGCTCGCCGTTCCTGGCGCTGGTCGTGGCGGGATTCACCCCGCTCCCGTTCTTCCCGTTCAAGTTCCTGAGCTTCTCGGACGCCTACCCGATGCCCCGCTACCTGGCGGCGCTGGCGGTCTCGCGCTTCCCGCGCTACCTGCTCCTCCTGTGGCTCGGCCGGGTGCTGGAGATCCCCACCTGGATCCTGGCGGTCCTCTTCCTGGCGGGCCTGTCCGTGTACGGCTGGCGCGCGGGACCGTCCCTGTGGCGGCGCCTGCGGAGCGCGGCCGAGCGGCGCCGGGACCCCGCGCGACCTCGCGGAGGCGGAGCGGGTAGGAGCCCGACCCGCGACGGTTCCGGCCGCGCGCGGGAGGCCGGAAGCGAGAACGACAACACCGGGTAGAGGGCGACGATGAGCGAGATGCGGCTGAAGATCGATGGCATGAAGTGCGACGGGTGCGCGACCGCGGTCCGCGAGGCGCTGGAGGGCGTCCAGGGCGTGGAGCGCGTCGACGTGTCCCTGTACGAGGGGACGGCCGATGTGACGGTGGCCGGTTCCGTCTCCGCGGGGACCCTGACCTCCGCCGTCGAGGAGGCCGGCTATCGCGCCTCGCCGGCGGCTTGAGCCCCGGGACGCCGGGGCCCAGTTTGTAGTCCGGGAAGCGCGGCGGGCGGGTGCCGTGCCCGGGCCGAGGGCCCGCACCCCACTCCGGACGAGACGACCACGATGAGCGGTACGCCCTTCCTCTCCCTTCTGCTCCTCCACGGCGAGGCGCCGGCGGCCTTCGTGTGGCCGTCGTGGGACACGCCGCCGAGCGTGGCCCTGGGCGTGCTCGCGTGGCTGGCCGGCTACCTGTACGTGACGGGCCCGCTGCGGCGGAAGCTGGGGATTCCCCGCCCGCCCGACCAGGCGGCGCGGACCACCCGCTTCGTGCTGGGGCTGGTGGCCATGTTCGTGGCCCTGACCGGACCGGTGCACGAGCTGAGCGACTATTTCCTGTTCAGCGCGCACATGGTGCAGGTCATGCTCATGACGATGGTGATGCCGCCCCTGCTGGTGAGCGGGGTGCCGAGCTGGGTCGTCGAGCGGGCCGTCCGCGCGAAGCCCGTCGGGAGGATCGCACGCTTCCTCTCCCGGCCCGGGATCGCGGCCACGCTCTTCCTGGTCACGCTGGCCGCGTGGCACGTGCCGAGCTTCTTCGACCACATCATCGCCTACCGTCCCATCCACATCGCGGGGCACCTGGCGTTGATGACGACCGGGGTCGTCATGTGGTGGCCCGTCCTCAGCCCGTATCCGCCGCACAGGCTCTCGTACGGCCTGCAGATGGTCTACCTCTTCCTCCTCGGGCTGGTGATGAAGCTCGTGGGCGCGCTCATCACCCTCTCGACCGATGTGATCTACACGGTCTACCCGGCCACCGGGCGTCCCTTCGGGCTCGACCCGATCTCGGACCAGCGCTGGGGCGGGCTCATCATGTGGGTCCTGATGGGCATCACGGCGTGGATCGTGATGTCGATCATCTTCTTCAAGTGGTACGCCGAGGAGAAAGGGCCCGAGCCCCGGGCTCCGACGCTGCGGCGCGCCGGGAGCCGGGAAGGGGCCTCGATCTGACCCCGCCCCGCGCCGCGGGAGGACCCGGATCGGGCGGGGACGCGGCGGCGCCGGATCCGGCGCTGGTGACCGACCAGTACGAGCTAACCATGGCGCAGGCGTACTGGCGCGAGGGCCTCGGCGGCGAGGCCGTGTTCAGCCTCTTCGTGCGGGACCTGCCGCCGGGACGCAACTACCTGCTGGCCTGCGGGCTTGAGGCCGCGCTCTCTTACCTGGAGACTGTCCGCTTCGCGCCGGCGTCCCTGGACTACCTGGCGGGCCTGCCCGAGTTCGGGGACGATTTCCTGGCGTGGCTGGGCGACCTCCGCTTCACCGGCTCGGTGCGGGCCGTGCCCGAGGGGACCCCGGTGTTCGGGAGCGAGCCGATCCTCGAGGTGCGGGCACCGCTCCCGGAGGCGCAGATCGTCGAGACGTTCGTGATGAACCAGGTGCACCTCCAGACCCTCCTGGCCTCCAAGGCGGCTCGGGTGGTGGCGGCGGCCGACGGGCGTCCGGTCGTGGACTTCGGCCTCCGACGGATGCACGGGATCGACGCGGGCCTCAAGGCGGCCCGCGCCTTCCACGTCGCGGGCGTGGCGGCCACGAGCAACCTGGCCGCCGGCGCGGCGTGGGGTCTCGCGGTGAGCGGCACGATGGGACACTCCTACATCCAGGCGCACGACAGCGAGGAGGAGGCGTTCCGGGCCTTCGCACGCCAGTATCCCGACACGGTGCTCCTCGTGGACACCTACGACACGCTGGAGGGTGTGCGCACGGTGGCGCGGCTGGCCACGGAGGAAGGCCTCGACGTCGGCGGCATTCGCCTCGACTCCGGGGACCTGGCCGAGCTGTCCGTGCGCAGCCGCGCGATCCTGGATGCGGCGGGCCTGGAGGACGTCGGGATCTTCGCGAGCGGCGGCCTGGACGAGGATCGGATCGCCGACCTCGTGGCCCGCGGCGCCCCGATCGACGGATTCGGCGTCGGGACCGGGATGGGCGTCTCGCGGGACGCGCCCGCCCTGGACATCGCCTACAAGCTCGTCGAATACGCGGGCGAGGGCCGGATCAAGCTCTCGGCAGGCAAGGAGCTCCTGCCCGGGCCCAAACAGGTCTTCCGGGTCGAGGAGGGGGGGACGGCCATCCGCGACGTCGTGGCGCGCGCCGACGAGGAGGCGCCGGGCAGGCCTCTCCTGGCGCCGGTGATGAGGGACGGCGAGCGTCTCGAGGCCGGGCGGGACTCGCTGGAGGCCGCCCGCGATCGCGCCCGCCGGGAGACCGCGCTGCTGCCCGAGCGCGTGCGGGCCCTGGCGCCGGCCGACCCTCCCTACCCGGTGGAGGAGACCCGGAGGCTCGAGCGCGACCGGGAGCTGGCCGCGCGCCGCGCCGCCGCGCCGCGCCGAGAGGGCCCTATCGCGTGATCACCGAGGATTGCGCCAGGACCGACCCGATCCGGAACACGATCACGTCTCCGCTCGAGACCAGCACCGGGTCCGACAGGTAGGCGCCGAAGCCGCCGATCGGATCGGCCAGCAGGCGGAGATCCGTCCCGCGGGCCACCACGTGCGCCGGGACCCGGAGCGTGTCGCTGCTCAGCCCGGTCACGGTCCCGAGCCGCGTCACCTGGCCGCCGCTCATGGCGTATACGTCCACGTCCGAGGTGTTGTCGTTCTGCACCTGCAGCGCCAGAGCCCGGTCCACGGCGCTGGATCCGACCTGGACCCCGCGGCTCGAGGCGCAGGATGCCAGCAAAAGGGCCATCCCCGCGATCACGGGGAGCATCGTCTTTCGAGCGGTCATGATCGCCTCCTGTTCCGGGCGGGCCCGGGCGCCGTCGCGAAGGAGACTCCGCGCGAGCGGCGGGACCGGCACCCGCCCTCTTCACCCCCTGGAAGTGCAAGAATCTCGCCCGCGACGTGGTCCACGGGATGCGGTCGACCCCCCGTGCCTTCCTGCCAGGCCGGGGCGTTCGACCCTGCCGGGTGTCGTCCACCCCGTCGACCGCGGGGTTCGTCGACGGGACCGTGGCGCACGAGCCGGCGACGTGCGAGCGTGGGGAGGCGGAGGGACGCGTGCGCGAGGGGGAGGGTGCCATGACGTCGAACGGCCGGAGGGCCATCGGAGCCGTCCTCGCTCTGGTCATGCTGGTCGCCGTCGCCGGGGCCGCGGCCCAGGAGGGCTCGCCTCCGCCCGCCTCCTCCGGGGGCGCGCTCGCCGGACACCTCGCCCGACGGATGACGGCCGCGTCGGACTCCTCCGAGCACTTTGCGCTCTACGTGCCCTCCTCCCTGGATCCGTCCCGGGACGTCCCGGTGCTGTTCGTCATGGACCCGCGCGGGCGCGCCCTCCACGCCCTGAAGCTGTTCACGGAGCCGGCCGAGGCGCTGGGCTGGATCGTGCTCAGCTCCTACGAGACGGTCAGCGACAGCACGCTGGAGCCCAACGAGCGTGCCGTCGGAGCCATGCTCGAGGAAGCTCAGAGGCTGTTCCCCGTCGACACCGCCCGACTCTACTTCGCCGGCTTCTCCGGGACGGCCCGGCTGGCGTGGCTGTTCGCCCTGGAGCTGCAGGGTCACGCGGCGGGGATTCTGGGCTTCGCGGCGGGCTTCCCGAACGCCCTTCCGCCCGAGACCTTCGCTCCCCTCCGCGGCGGGAGCTTCTCCTTCTTCGGGGGTGCCGGCGTCCGGGGCTTCAACTACGAGGAGGTGCGCGAGCTGGAGCCCGAGCTGGAGGCCCTGGGGATTCCGGCCAGGATCGTGGACTATCCCGGCGGCCATGCCTGGGCCCCGCGGGAGGTGGCGGCGCGCGGGATGGCGTGGCTCGAGCTCCGCGCCATCCGCGCCGGGCTGGCACCCGAGGATTCGGTCCTGGTCGACTCGCTCCTGGAGGTGGAGAGGAGAGAGGCGCACGCCCTGGACGACGCCGGAGACGGTACGGCGGCCCTCCGGGCCTATCGTGACCTCGTGGAGGACTTTTCGGGCGTGCGGGACGTGGAAGCCGACCGCGAGCGCGCCTCGCACCTGATCCGCTCGCCCGAGGTGCGGCGCCGTAAGGCCCGCGAGGAGGCGCTCCGGAAGGAGGGTCTGGAGTACCGTCGGCGCCTGGCCCGAGTGCTGGCGGAAGCCGCGCGAGAGGAGCCGGCGCTCTCCCCCGACGACCTCGCGCGCCGCCTGGACGTGGACGACCTCCTGAGACGGACGGAGGGCGGCGATTCCCTGGATGCGGCCGCCGCGCGCCGCATGCTGGCCGCGGTGGAGGTCCAGGCACGCTACTACGTGCCGAAGGCGAGCCTGGCGGCGGGCCGTCCGGACCGCGCCCTCGCCCTCCTGGCGGTGGCGGCGCGCATCGCCCCGGAGGATCCCGGCGTGTGCCTGTGGCGGGCCCGGGCCCTGGCCGCGGAGGGTCGGGACGACGAGGCGTTCGCGGCGATTCGCTGCGCCCTGGGCGACGGGCTGCCGTCCCGTCTGCTGAGCTCGGACCCGTACCTGGCTGCCCTGCGCTCGGATCCTCGCTGGGCGGTCCTCGTGGGCACCGCTACTCCCGACGACTCGTCCGGGGGGCGCCGTCGGCGGGGCGGAGCATGACGTAGGCCCCCCCCGCCGCGAGCGTGGAGGCGCACAGGATCGCGATCTTGGCCTGGTCGAGCACCGGACCGGCTCCGAAGGCCAGGGCCGCGATGAACAGGGACATCGTGAAGCCGATCCCGCCCAGGAGCGCGGCGCCCCACAGCGACCGCCAGCGGGCGTCGGCGGGCAGCCCCGACGCACCCAGGCGGATGGCGATCCACGTCCCCCCGACGATCCCGAGCGGCTTGCCGACCAGGAGGCCCGCAGCGATCCCGAGCCCCAGGGGGCTCGTCACGGTCTCGCGCAGGGCGTCCAGGGGAATCGCGACCCCCGCGTTGATGAAGGCGAACAGGGGGAGCACCAGGTAGGTGGTCCACGGAAGGAGCCCGTGCTCGAGACGGAAGAGGGGCGTCTCCCAGCGCCCCGTGGCCCGCTCGAGCTCCTCCAGCGCCGCCTCCCGGGCGTCGGTGGCCTCGTCGTGGGACGTCGCGGGCCGGTCGGCGCCCGGAGAGAGGGAGGAGGCGAACAGGTCGATGGCCCTGCGCAGCCGCTCGAGGATGTAATCGGGAGGCGTGGGGCTCCTCGCGGGGATCATGGCGGCAACGGCCACGCCGGCCACGGTGGCGTGCACCCCGGACGCGAGGACGGCCGCCCACAGGGCCACGCCCGGGATCACGTACCAGGCCGCCCTCCGCGCCCCGAGGAGGTTCAGCCCCCCCATGAGGACCAGGAGACCGCCGGCCACGAGGAGCGGCCGGATGGCCAGGTCCCCCGTGTAGAAGACGGCGATCACGAGGATCGCGATGAGATCGTCGACGATCGCCAGGGCCACGACGAAGGTCCGCACCCAGTCCGGGACCCCGGAGCCGAGCACCGTGAGGATCCCGACCGCGAACGCGATGTCGGTGGCCATGGGGACGCCCCAGCCGTCCGCGTGCGGCCCGCCGGCGTTGAGGCACAGGAAGAGGAGGGCGGGAAGGAGGGCCCCGCCCACGGCCGCGGCCACCGGGAGGAGCGCCCGCCCGGGCGAGGCGAGCTCGCCCACCACCAGCTCGCGCTTGATCTCGAGGCCCACCACGAAGAAGAACAGGGCCATGAGGCCGTCGTTGATCCAGTGCTCGACGGACATGGAGAGCGTCGCCGTCCCGAGGCCGATCCCGAGGGGAATCTCCTGGAGGTGGCGATAGGCGCCCCGGACCGGGCTGTTGGCCAGCGCCAGGCCCAGGAGGGTCGCGGCCAGGAGCACCACGCCGCCGGAGGCCTCGGCGCGCAGGAAGGTCCGGAGAGCGCGGGTCGTGCGGCCCACGACGGAGCCTGCCCGGGGCCGGGGCGGGGGGGCCGGTCGCTGTTCGGCGGAGTTCGCGTGCACGGGGCGTCCACCTGCGCGTGCGGGAGATCCTGGCCGGGAGGCCGCCGGAGTCCGGGGGCGCGGGACAGGGTGGCGAAGCGGGCCGTGGCGGTCAACCTGCGCGTGCGCCGTCCGAAGGTCCCGCCGAGCCCCGCCCTCATGGACCCCGCCGCGAGCGGGCGGGTTTCTCCAGGGGAGATGCACTCGAGCGGAGGAGGAGGAGGCCGCATGGGCGAGCGACGGACCGAGGAGGCGACGCTGGGCGGGGGCTGCTTCTGGTGCCTGGAGGCCGCCTTCGACGAGCTGGAGGGAGTCGAGGAGGTGGTCCCGGGCTACGCCGGAGGCCGCGTGCCCGACCCGACCTACCGGCAGGTGTGCGGCGGCGGGACCGGGCACGCCGAGGTCGTACGGGTCCGCTTCGACCCGGAGGTGATCTCCTACCGGGAGCTCCTCGAGGTCTTCTTCACGCTCCACGACCCGACCACGCGGGACCGGCAGGGGGCCGACGTCGGCCCCCAGTACCGCTCGATCATCCTCCACCACTCCGGCGAGCAGGAGGCCGAAGCGCGGCGGCTCATCGGCGAGATGGAGGAGGAGGGCAGGTGGGAGGCGCCGATCGTGACCGGAGTCGAGCCGCTCGAGGCGTTCTATCCCGCCGAGGAGGAGCACCGGGACTACTACAGGAAGCACCCGGAGCGCGCCTACTGCCGGGTGGTCATCCGCCCCAAGCTGAGCACGCTGGAGCGCGCTTTCCCGGAGCGGATGCAGGCCGCCCGGGACGGCTAGCCGCGCCCGGAACGCACGGCTAAGCCACGGGCGTCATCCAGCCGTGCACGTCCTCCGCCTCCCCGTGCACGATGCCCATGAACCGCTCCTGGAGCCTGCGCGTGACCGGTCCCGCCCGGCCCTCGCCGATCGTGATCCGGTCCACGCTCCGAACCGGCGTCACCTCGGCCGCCGTGCCCGTGAAGAACAGCTCGTCGGCCGTGTACAGGGTCTCGCGCGGGACCGGGCCCTCGCGCACCGGGATCCCGAGGTCCGCGGCCAGGGTGAGGATGGCATCGCGGGTGATCCCCCGGAGCGACGTCCCGTCCAGCTCGGGGGTCACCAGGACTCCGTCCCGGACCAGGAAGAGGTTCTGCCCGCTCCCCTCGCTCACCAGGCCGCCCGGCCCGAGCGCGATCCCCTCCACGTAGCCGTTGGTCACCGCCTCGAGCTTGATCAGGGTGGCGTTCGTGTAGTGGCCGGCGGCCTTGGCGGCCGAGGGGAACGTGTTCGGGTGCGGGCGGTGCCAGCTCGAAACGCACACGTCCACGCCCTCCTCGAGCGCCCCCTCGCCCAGGTAGGTGCCCCAGGGCCACGTGGGGATGTAGGTCTCGATCGGGCTGGCGCGGGTGTCGAGCCCCGCCGCCCCGTAGCCCCGGAGGACCGTGGGACGGACGTACGCGCCGGTGAGGCCGTTCCGGACCACGACCTCCAGGCACGCGGCCTCCAGCTCGGAGGGCTCGTGGTCGGGGACCATGCGATAGATCCCGCACGAATCGTACAGGCGGCGGATGTGGTCGCCCAGACGGAAGATCGCCGGACCGTCGGCGCCCTCGTAGCAGCGGATTCCCTCGAAGATCGAGGCGCCGAACTGAACGGCGCTGCTCAGGAGGTGGACGGTGGCGTCCTCCCAGCGGACGTACTCGCCGTCCTTCCAGATCCACTCGGTCTCGGTGAACTGTGACTGCGGCATGCTCGTCCCTCGTCGTGTCCGTGTCGTCGCCGGCTCGCGCTCCGTGCCCCGAGGCCCGGCGTGAGCTCCGGGAAGCGCGCCGGATCTACAGCAGCGAGCGGATCCAGCCGCCGTCGACGGGAATGGATGTCCCCGTGATGTAGGCGGCCCGTTCGGAGGCCAGGAAAGCCACCAGCGCCGCGAGCTCCCGCGGCCGGCCGATCCTCCCCATCGGAATCTCGCGCGTCCAGCGCTCGAAGGCGTCCCCGTCGTCCTCGCCGGAGGCGCCGGCCAGCTCTTCGAGCCGGGCCGTGTGCGTGTAGCCCGGCATGACGTTGTTCACGGTGACGCCGCGCGGCGCCACCTCGTTGGCCAGCGTCCGCGCCAGGCCGGTCACGGCCGCCCGCATGCTGTTGGAGAGGATGAGGTTCTGGACGGGCTGCTTCACGGCGATCGAGGTGATCGTGACGATCCGTCCCCAGCCCCGCTCCTTCATGCCCGGAAGGACGTGGCGGACCAGGTCGACCACGCTCTCCAGGAGGAGGCGCTCCGCCGAGCGCCACGCCTCGATGTCGTGCGCCTCGAAGGAGCCCGCCGGAGGGCCGCCGGTGTTGGTCACGAGGATGTCGACGGGTCCGAACGCGCGCCGCGCACCCTCGACCACCGAATCGATCCCCCCGGTCGTGGACAGGTCGGCGGCCACCGCCGCCACCGAGCCGCCGGTCTCGGCTTCGATCTCCGCCCGCGCCTCCTCCAGGGCGGCCTCGCCGCGGGCGCAGATGACCACGTCGGCCCCCTCGGCGGCCAGCTCGGTGGCCACCGCACGGCCGAGCCCGCGGCTCGAGCCGCCCACCAGCGCGACCTTTCCGTTCAGTCCCAGGTCCATCGGGGTCCCCCTCACTCTCCCTCGTGAAAGTAGCTGTCGGTCCCGTCGAGCCAATCCTGGCGCGGCGGGCAGAACACGTCCACGTCCAGCGTGTCCTCCAGCGCCTCCGCCTTGTGCGGAAGCCCCGAGGGAATGTGGAGGACCTCGCCGGCCCGGACCACCACCTCCTCTCCACCCTCCTCGCCCAGCCAGAAACGGAGCGCACCCTCCAGGATGTACGTCATCTGCTCGTTGTCGTGGGCGTGCCGGGGCACGACGGCGCCCCGGTCCAGGTAGACGTGCGCCAGCATCGTGCGCTCGCCCGTCACGAGGCGGCGGCTGATCACGTCCGTGACCGGCTCCTTGGGCATCTCCTCCCAGCGGAAATGCCGGGCCTTCGGTTCGCTCATCGGGCTGTCTCCTTCCGTGGGGGTCCGGGCCTCAATGGGCGGGGAGCGGAGCCTCCCGGCAAGGGAAGCGTCCGGACCCGCGGGGGCTGGACGCGCGCCGGGCCGTCGGCCAGCTTGTACGGCAGCGGGCGCGGGCTCCGATCCGGGTGCCCGCGTCCTCTCTACCGTCGCGGAGGAGATGCCCATGAGGCTCAGCGTGAAGGGACTCGCGATCGCCTGCGGCCTGCTGTGGGGCGGAGGCCTGTTCGTGGCCGCCGTCTGCAACCTCTGGTGGCCGCCGTACGCCCGGGCGTTCCTCGACCTGGCCGCGTCGATCTACCCGGGCTACCACGGGCCTGCGGGCTTCGGCTCGGCGTTCGTGGTCGGGCTCTACGGCCTCGTGGACGGCGCCGTCGGGGGCGCGATCCTCGCGTGGCTGTACGGCCTGGCCGCGGGACCGGAGCCCGGCGCGCCGGGTCGCTGAGCGGGGCGGTCCGGCCACGGGCTCGCGCCGGCGCGCCGCCGAACTCTGCCGTCCGGCGGCGCCGTCCCCGCCCGCGAAGCCCCCGGCGCCGCCGGGCGCCTCAGCCCGATCCGCCCGCCGCCACCTCGGAGAGATTCGCCGAAGCGCGAAAAGTCGGAGCCCGGCGGGCCCGCGTGGCCCGCTCGAAGGCGTAGGCCAGCTTGAGGAGGGTGGGCTCGCTCCACGCGCGCCCCACGAACGAGAAGCCCACCGGCAGGCCGAAGGCGTAGCCGGCCGGCACCGTGATGTGGGGGTAGCCAGCCACCGCCGCCGGCGAGGTGAAGCTCCCGCCGGCGCCCACGTCCCCGTTCACGAGGTCGATGAGCCACGGCGGGCCCGAGGTCGGCGCCACCAGCGCGTCGAGGCGGTGCTCGTCCATGACCGCGTCGATCCCCTCCTTCCGGGTCAGGCGCCGGCACTTGGCGAGCGCCTTCCGGTAGGCGTCCTCGCTCAGCGGTCCCTTGGCCTGGGACTGTTCCATGATGTCCTGGCCGAAGTAGGGCATCTCCCGCTCGGCGTGCGCGCTGTTGAAGGCGATGATGTCCTCCAGCGAGCGGACGGGCGCGTCGGACCCGAGCCCCGACAGATAGTCGTTCAGGTCCGCCTTGAACTCGTAGAGCAGGACCTCGAACTCGGCGTCGTCCCACTCGCCGCCCGTCGCGATGTCGGCGGGATCCACGATGACGGCTCCCGCGTCGCGGAGGACGTCCAGCGCCTCCTCGGCGATCCGGTCGGCGTTGGGGTTGTAGCCCCAGTAGTGCTTCCTGGCCACGCCGATGCGGGCGCCGCGCAGGCCGGCCGGATCCAGGTGACGGGTGTAGTCGGTCTCGACGTGGCCCCGGGCCCCGGCCGTGGCGGCGTCGCGCGGGTCCGTCCCGGCCATGGCACCCAGGAGGATGGCCGCGTCCCTCACGGTGCGGGCCATGGGCCCGGCGGTGTCCTGGGTGTGGGAGATCGGGATCACCCCGGAGCGGCTCACGAGGCCGACCGTGGGCTTGATCCCCACCAGCGAGTTGGCGTTGGAGGGGCAGGTCACCGACCCGTCGGTCTCGGTCCCGACGGCCACGGCGCAGAAGCTCGCGGCCGCGGCGGCGCCCGAGCCGGCGCTCGAGCCGCACGGCGTCCGGTCCAGGGCGTAGGGGTTCTTCCCCTGACCGCCCCGGCCGCTCCACCCGCTCGAGGAGTGCGAGGAGCGGAAGTTGGCCCACTCGCTGAGGTTGGTCTTGCCCAGCAGGATCGCCCCGGCATCCCGGAGGCGGGCGGCCAGGTGGGCGTCGCGGGGAGGCTTCGAGCCGAGCAGCGCCAGCGAGCCGGCCGTCGTCTCCATCCGGTCGGCCGTGGCGATGTTGTCCTTGAGGAGCACCGGGATCCCGTGCATCGGGCCCCGGGCCCCCTTCTCCTTCCGTTCGCGGTCCAGGTCGCGGGCTATGCGGAGGGCGTCGGGGTTGGTCTGCAGGACCTGCGAGAGCCGGGGCCCCCTGGCGTCCAGCGTGCCGATCCGATCCAGGTACGCGCGCGTCAGGTCCACGGCGGTGAGGCTTCCCTCCTCCATGCCCTTCTGGAGGTCGGCGATGGTCGCTTCCTCGAAGGGGAAGCCGCCCGCGGTGGCGGGTCCGCCGGCCGCGTCCGCGTCTTCCGCTCCGGCCGCCCGGCCCGGGTCCGAGGGCGCGGCCGCCAGCCCGACCGGGAGCGCCGCCGCGGCCAGGCCCCCCGCCGTGGCCGTGCGCACGAACGAGCGCCGGCTGATGCCGCGCCCCGTCTCTCCGTCCCCGTGACCCTGCGCTCGCGTGGACATCCGCCTCCTCCTCGTGTGGGTTGGACCCGGACCGGCGGTCCGCGCCGGCGGGAGAGGATGTTCGGACCTCGCGCCCCGTCCCCGCAAGGCGACCGATCCGGTTCCAACCTCGGGCGGGGGAGCGGCGTCCCATACACGCACGAGGGCGGACAGGGGACGATCGTTACCGACGGGGGACGGGAGATCTGGCGGCAGCGGCGAGGTCCGGACGGCACGGGAGCGGGGAGGCGCGCGTCGTCCCGGCCGGGGACGCCGAGGCCGGCGTGAGCGGGACCGGCCCCGCCGGGGGCGCCGGCCCCCGGCTCGTACGCACCGGCGGGGACCGCGCCGGGAGACGCGAGGCGTTCGAGCGGCTGTACCGGGAGGCGTCCGGGCGGGTGTACGCGCTGTGCCTCCGCCTGACGGGCCGCCCCGAGCTGGCCGAGGAGCTGGCCCAGGAGGCCTTCGTCCGGGCGTGGGAGAAGCTGGACACCTTCCGCGGAGACTCCCGGATCACGACCTGGATGCACAGGCTCACGGTCAACGTGGTCCACGATGCCATGCGGATGAGCTCGCGCCGGAAGGACCGGCCCGAGGAGCCCGACATGCTCGAGAGGCTGGGGGGCGAGGCGAGGCCGGGCTCGCACGTCAGCCGGATCGCCCTCGAGCGGGCGATCGCCGAGCTGCCCGACAGGGCGCGGATGGTGTTCGTGCTGTACGAGGTGGAAGGACATCCGCAGGAGGAGATCGCGGAGATGATGGGGATCACCGTCGGGACCGTGAAGTCGCAGCTCCACCGGGCCCGGCGCCTGCTTCGCGGGGCGCTGGCCCGGTGAGCGCGCCCATGCCCGGCCCGCACCCGGACGAGGGGAGCCTCAACGACTTCGTCGACGGGCTCCTCCCCGACGGGCGGGAGGAGAGGGTGCGCGAGCACCTGGCCTCCTGCGGCCGCTGCCGCGAGGAGGTGGAGGCGATCCGGTCGGTGGCGGAGGAGGCGGCCCGCCTCTCCCGGAGCGTGCGGCCCCCGGCGTCCCTGTGGCGGGCGGTCGCGGCGCGGACCGTGGAGGCGGAGGAAGAGCCCGCCCGGGTGCTCCGCTACCGGCCGGGACGCTGGGAGCTGGCGGCCGCCGCCGTCCTCCTGGTGGGGCTCTCCTCCCTGGTGACGGCGGTGTTCCTGCGCGGCGGGGCGGGCGTCGGCTCGCCGGGGGCGGGCCTGGCGGAGCGGCCGCCCGCCGCCGCGGCGTCGGGCGGGCCGGCGGCCCTCGACGCGGGGACCGTCCTCGAGGCCAGCTACGCGCCCTCGGTCGCGGCGCTCAGGAAAGAGTTCGAGGCCAGACGGAGCGAGCTCTCCCCGGCCACCGTCCAGACGGTGGAGCGGAACCTGGAGGTCATCGACCGGGCCATCGCGGAGACGCGGTCGGCCCTGGCGTCGGACCCCGGGAGCCGGCCGGCCGCGCACCTCATGGCGGCCATGTACAGGCAGGAGATCGGGATGCTGGAGCGGACGCTCCGGCTCGGCACGTGAGCGGAGAGGAGCGACGGAGATGATCGACGGAGGGTGGGGACGGGTGCGAGCAGCCCGGGGAGCGCTCGTCGCGCTCGCGGTCGCGGCCGCCGGAGCGAGCGGGGCGCGGGCCCAGGAGGCCGACTCCCTCGTCCGGAGCGTGGGCGGGGAGGTGGCGGTGAGCGTCTCGGCGCGCGAAGCCGACCTCACGTTCGTGGCCGGCCGCCCGGATCGGCTGGTCGTGCGGGGCGAGCGGGACGTCCTCGGGCAGGTTCGGCTCGAGGGCGAGGGAAACCGGGTCGTGATCCGAACGAGGGACGCCGACGGCGACCTCGAGATCCGGGTGCCCGCCGGGGCCGGGCTCCACGTCCGGACCCGCGCCGGCGACGTCGTCGTGAGGGGCCTCATCGGAGAGGTCGAGCTCGAATCGTCCGAGGGGGACCTCCGGGTGGAGGGTGGGCCGCGGCGGCTCGACATCGAGGGGTTGAGCGGGGACGTGAGCGTGGACGGCTCGCCGCCCGACCTCCGGATCTCCACGGTGGCCGGGGACGTCACGGTCCGCGGCGCCACGGGCCACGTCGCGGTCCGGAGCGCGAGCGGCGACGTCGAGGTGACCGGAGACGGCGTGTCCGATGGGTCGTTCTCCGCGTCCTCGGGGGACGTGTCCTTCCGGGGACGGCCGGCGCGCGACGCCACGCTCGAGTTCCAGGCCGCGAGCGGGGACGTGGATGTCACGCTGCCCGACGACGTGGGAGCCACGTACGAGGTCACCACGGTGGGCGGGGACCTCGTGACGGATCGGAAGGCCCGCCTCCTCGGAGCTCAGCACTTCGGCGGCGGGAGGCAGTACCGGCTCTCGGTCGGGGACGGGTCCGTGCACGTCACCGTCCAGGCCGTGAGCGGCACCGTGAGGATCGGCCGTCCGTGAGGGACGGTCGCGGGACGAGCATCGGGGGCTCGACGGCCCCGACAGCGAGGAGGCGGACGATGGGGACAGCGCGTGGAGGACGGAAGTGGACGGGGGGAGCGCCCGCGGTGGCGGCGGCGTTCGTGGTGGCCGCGGCCCTGGCCGCTCCGGCGGCGGGCCGGGCGCAGGGCGCCGACGACTGGTGCCGCCAGAATCGGGGCGGCGACGGCGCCCGGCACTGCGAGGTGCGCGAGGAGACGATCGCGGCCCCGTCCGGGGGACTGGACGTCGACGCCCGGCCCAACGGGGGCATCGAGGTGACGGCCGGATCGGGCGGCCGGGTGACGATCCGCTCGCGCGTCACCGCCCGGGCGGCCACCGAGGACCGCGCCCGCGAGCTGGCCAGTCAGGTGAAGATCGAGACCGGGGGCGGTCACGTCCGGGCCCGGGGCCCCGACACGGGCCACGACGAGTGGTGGTCGGTGAGCTACCGGATCGAGGCGCCGGCGTCCTCGGACGTCGACCTCCGCGCCATGAACGGCGGGATCCACGTCCGGGGTATGCGCGGCACCACGCGGTTCAACACGATGAACGGTGGCGTCGACCTCGTGGACCCGGGCGGCGACGTCTCCGGGTCCACGACCAACGGAGGGCTCGACATCGTCCTCCGCGGCGACCGCTGGCAGGGTAAGGGCCTGGACGTCCGCACGACGAACGGCGGCGTCGACCTCACGGTGCCCGAGGGCTACTCCGCGCACCTGGAGACGTCCACGGTGAACGGGGGCCTGGACCTGGGCTTCCCGGTCACGGTCCAGGGCCGGGTGGACCGCCAGCTCTCCCTGGACCTGGGGAGCGGCGGACCCACCGTCCGCGCGGTGACCACGAACGGAGGGGTGAGCCTGCACCGGCGCTGAGCCGGGCGACGCGAGGCCGGCGGTCACACGCGGGGCGTCCTCCGGGGCGCCCCGCGGCCGTTCCGGACCGCCTCTCGTCTCTCGCGGTGCCCGCCCCCGCCCGGCGTTCGTCCGATCCTCGCTCCCGCTCGCCCCTCCTTTCCGCCCGTTCGTCGCAGGCCGCCTTCCCCGACCGGGCTTCGTTGCAACTATTCCCGCCCGGAGCGCGTCCAAGGGACCGTACGAGAGACCGCAACGAGTCCGCCGTCGACGGAGAGCCGCATGCAGGACCGTCCCCGCCGAGCGGGGTGCCCGGGAGTCCGCCACGGCGCCCGAGTGATCGCGCTGGTGGCGGCCCCGGGGCTCCTGGCCGCGACGCTGGCTCCGGGCGCGGCCCGGGCCCAGTCGGCGGACGCCGCCGCCCACGCCACGGAGCGGCCCGAGATCCGCGCCGTGCGCCTCCGCGGGCCCGTGAAGCTGGACGGCCGGCTGGACGAGGCGGTGTGGCGGGAGGCCCACGCCGCCACCGGCTTCCTCCAGACCCAGCCGGATCCCGGCGTGAAGGCCACGCAGCGCACCGAGGTGCGGTTCGCCTACGACGACGCCGCGCTCTACGTCGGCGCGCGCATGTACGACTCGCTCGGCGCGGCCGGCGTCCGCACGCGCCTGGTGCGTCGCGACGGGGACGTGGAGAGCGACCAGCTCTCGGTCATCTTCGACACCTTCCACGACCACCTGGGGGAGACCGAGTTCGACATCAACCCGTCCGAGGTGCGGGGCGATGCCCTGGGGCTGGGCGGGAGCAACCTGGACTCCTCCTGGGATCCGGTGTGGAGCGCGGCCACGAGCGTGGACTCGGCCGGGTGGACCGCCGAGCTCCGAATCCCGTTCTCCCAGCTCCGATTCCCCCCCGACTCGATCGAGACGTGGGGGCTCCAGGTGATCCGGTTCACGGCCCGCCTCGAGGAGCGCTCCGAGTGGGCGTACTGGCCCATCGACCAGGTGGGCGGGCCGGCCCGGTTCGGCCACCTGGCCGCGATCCGCCCTCCCGACGCGCACCGGCCGCTCGAGGTCGTGGCCTACGGCGTGGCCAGCTCGGCGCACAAGCCGGTCGCCGACCCGAACGACCCGCTCGCGCGGCCCCACGCCACGGACTATCGGGTGGGAGCCGACATCGACTACCAGCTCGGTCCGAGCCTCTCCCTGTCGGCCACCCTGAACCCGGATTTCGGACAGGTCGAGGTGGACCCGGCGGTCGTGAACCTGAGCGCGTTCGAGACCTTCTTTCCCGAGAAGCGGCCGTTCTTCGTGGAGGGCTCGGATCTGTTCGACTTCGGCGGGTTCAGCTGCTTCTTCTGCAGCAACGTCTCGAGCCTGGACCTGTTCCACTCCCGGCGGATAGGGCGCAGCCCGCAGGGCGCCTCGCTGGCCGAGGAGGCGGGCGTCTACGCCTCGGTCCCCGACAACACGTCCATTCTGGGCGCCGCGAAGCTGACGGGACGGCAGTCGGGCGGCCTCTCGGTCGGCGTGCTCGACGCCGTCACGGCCCGGGAGCGCGCCACCGTGGTCGGGAGCGCGGGCTCCCGGTTCCAGCAGACCGTGGCGCCCCCGACCAACTATTTCGTGGGACGGGTCAAGCGCGACTTCGACGGGGGCGATCTGGTGGTCGGGGGCATCCTGACCTCCGTGGTGCGCGGGATGAGCGACCCTGGCCTCGAGTCGCTCCTGCCCCGGCACGCGGAGACGGCGGGGCTCGACGCGGAGTACTGGTGGGGAGGGAAGACCTACCGGATCCGGGCCCAGCTGGCGGGGAGCGGCCTGTGGGGCGACACGGCCGCGATCCGCAGGGAGCAGGAGTCGAGCGCCCGCTATTTCCAGCGGCCCGATCGGAGCGCGGGCGGGAACGGGCTGTTCTCGGACGCCTACGACCCGACGGCCACGTCCCTGCGGGGCTGGGCGGGGCACGTCCGCGTGGCCAGGGAGGCTGGCGACTGGCGGTGGGAGGCGGCCGTGAACGTCCGGAGCCCCGGCTTCGAATCCAACGACCTGGGCTTCCTGACGCGGGCCGACTACTGGTGGATGAACGCCAACCTGTTCCGCAGCTTCACGCAGCCGACGTCCTGGTACCGGTCCCTGAGGCTCATCGCGGGTGCCCAGCAGGAGTACGACTTCGACGGGAACCTCACGTACAGGGACATTCATGCCTACGCGGGGTGGACGGCCCCGAACTACTGGGACGTGAGCGCCTTCGTGATCCGCTCGCCGTCCACGTTCGACGACGGTCTGACGCGCGGCGGGCCGGCCGTGCGCACGCCGGCGTACACCTACTACAGCTTCCAGCTGGGCACGGACAGCCGGGACGCGCTGGTGGCGAGCCTGAGCAGCAACGTGACGGAGCGGGACGTGGGCCCGACGTCCTACAGCGCGACCCTGTCCCTGCGCTACAAGCCCGCGTCCAACATCTCCGTCTCCGCCGGGCCCGCCTACCGGCGTCAGGCGTTCCCCGTGCAGTACGTGACCGCGGCAGCGGACCCGACCGCCTCCGCCTTCCACGGCAGCCGCTACGTGTTCGCGGATCTGATGCAGCGACAGCTCTCCATGGAGACGCGGGCCAGCATCACCTTCACGCCCGACCTGTCGCTCGAGCTGTTCGTCCAGCCGCTGATCTCCAGCAACCGGTTCACGTCCTTCAAGGAGTTCGCGGCGCCGGGGAGCGGGCGGACCCTGGTGTACGGACGGGACGTGGGCACGGTGGCCGCGTCCCGCACGGCATCGGGGGAGCGCCGGTACACCGTGGACCCCGACGGGTCGGGGCCGGCGGACCCGTTCACGTTCGGGGACCCGAACTTCACCCTCCACTCCCTGCGGGGGAACGCGATCCTGCGCTGGAGCTTCCGGCCGGGATCGACCTTCTACCTGGTGTGGACGCAGGACCGCGCCGGCCAGGTCGACACGGGGAGCCTGTCCGTGGCTCGGGACGTCGGACGCATCTTCGACCGTCCCCCCGCGGACACCTTCCTGGCCAAGGTGAGCTGGTGGGTGTCGTTCTGACCTGACCCGGGCGGCCTCCTCCGTTAGTTTGGCGCGTCCGCGTCGGGGGGCGAGGTCCTCCGGCTCACCGCGCCGGTCCCGGGAGGGGGCATGGAGGTCCGTCGTCCAGCGCGCGCCGCGAGTCTCGCGACGCTCCTGCTCGCATGCGCGATCGGAGGCGCGGTCCGCGCCCGTCCGCTCGCGGCACAGGCGTCCGGCTCCCGGGGCGAGGGCCGGCCGGAGCCGGGCTGGCGCGCGAACGCGGCCTTCCAGCGCTCCCACGACTACGACCTCCTCCACCAGAGGATCGCCCTCCGGAGCTTCGACTGGGACTCCGCCTCGGTGGAGGGAGAGGTCGAGACGGTCGTCCGCTCCCTGCGGCCCGGCCTCGACTCGCTGGTGCTCGACGCGGGGGACGACCTCACGATCGGCTCGGTGGCCGGGGCGGACGGCCGGGCCCTCCGTCACCGGCACGTCGGCGACACGCTGGTCGTCTTCCCGGCGGCGCCCGCCGCCTTCGGCGACACCGTCCGGTTCCGGATCGCCTACCGGGCCAGGGTCGAGAACGGGCGGGGCCTCACCTTCCTCGAGGCGGACGGCGACTCCCCCCGGCAGGTATGGAGCCAGGGAGAGGCCCACCAGAACCACCTGTGGTTCCCCACGTACGACTTCCCGGGCGACAAGACGACGTGGGAGATGTCGGCCCGCGTGCCGGACGGCTTCACCGTCGTCTCGAACGGACGGCTGGAGGGGGACCGCGACGAGGGAGACGGGACCCACACGGTGACCTGGCGCCAGGAGCATCCCGCCTCGACCTACCTGGTCTCGCTCGTGGTCTCACGCCTCGTCCGGCTCGAGGACGACTGGCGGGGGACGCCGGTGGACTACTACGTGTATCCCGCAGACACCGCTCGCGCCCGCCGCCTGTTCCGGGCCACGCCCGACATGATCGAGGCCTACTCGCGGATGACCGGCGTCCCGTATCCGTGGCCCAAGTACGCGCAGACCACGGTGGCGGACTTCTTCGGGGGCATGGAGAACGTGACCGCCACGACGCTGGTCGACTGGCTCCCCGACGGGAGGGCGTACCTCGACGACCCGTGGTACCTCACCGACCTCATCCCCCACGAGCTGGCCCACCAGTGGTTCGGGGACTACGTGACCCAGGCGGACTGGGCCAACCTGTGGCTGAGCGAGGGATTCGCCGAGTTCATGCCGGGCCAGTACTGGGAGCGGAGGAGGGGCGAGGCGGCGGCCGCCGCCTACTACCTGGACGAGTACGACCGCTTCCTCCAGGCCGACGCCGACCGGCGAGTGCCGCTCGCGGCGCCCTCCTCGAACGTGATCTACCCCAAGGGCGCCCTCGTCCTCAGGATGCTGCAGAAGCTCCTGGGGCCCGAGCGCTTCTGGGCCTCCGTCCACCGCTACCTGGTCGACCACGCGTACTCCGTCGCCACCTCGGAAGACCTGCGGCGCGCCATCCTCGAGGCCACCGGAGAGAACCTGGAGTGGTTCTTCGACCAGTGGGTGTACGGGGCCGGGTACCCCGAGGTCTCCGTGCGGGCGAGGTGGGACTCGGCCGGCGGCCGCGAGGTCCTGGTCGTCCGCCAGACCCAGGGGGCGGACTCGGCCCGGGCGGCCGCGACGCCGGCCGCCTTCCGCTTGCCGGTCCGGGTCCGGGTCGAGACGGACTCGGGGCCGGTGACGAAGGACGTGGTCGTGGCGGAGGCAGAGGACACGGTGGTCGTGGACGGGGTCGGCTCGCGCCCGCTCTCGGTCGTGTTCGACGACCGGGACGCGGTGGTCGAGACCCTGGACTTCCCCCAGCCCACCTCGTGGCTCGCGCGGGAGACGGCGGGAAGCGGAGCGCTGTGGAACCGGCGGTGGGCCGCCGAGCGCCTGGCCGGTCGGACCGACGAGCCCGCGGCCGGGAAGGCGCTGGCCGGCCTCCTGGCGGGCGGCGCGCCCCCGGCCCTGCGCGAGACGGCCGCCTCCGCGCTCGCGGGCTTCCCGCCCGGGCGCGCGCTCCCGGCCCTGCGCGCGGCCCTGTCGGACACCTCGTCCGGGGTGCGCGAGGCGGCGGCCACGGCTCTCGGCCACGTGGGAGGCGAGGAGGCGGTCGAGGCGGTGCGCGCGGCCTTCGAGGGCGACTCCAGCTACCGGGTCCGGGCGGCGGCCCTGGAGGCGGCGGCCCGCGCCGACTCCACGCACCCGGCACGGACGCGCGCGCTCCTGGCCCGGGGCCTGGACATCCCCTCCTACCGAGACGCGATCGCGCACGCGGCCATGGTCGGGATCGTGGCCCGCCACGACACGACGTTCCTGGCCGAGCTCGAGGCCCGGCTGCACGACGACGCGGTGGCCGCCCAGGCCCTCGGAGTCCTCGGCTCGACCGCGAGCCCCCGGGCGCTGTCCCTCCTCGCGGCCCACCTGGGCGACGGGCGCCGCACCCGGGAGAACGTCCTCCAGGCGTTCACGTCGACGGTGCGTCCCGCGCTCGCCCTCCACGTCCTCCGGAGCGCGCGGGCCGGGCTCGAGGACCCGGAGGCGCGGCGGGCGGTGGAGCGGTCGATCGGGGAGATCCGGGACACGGCGAAGGGAGGAGGATCGTGAGCGGACGGTACGCGGGGCGGCGCGCGCTCGTCGCGGCGACGGCCGCGGCCCTGGCGGCGGGCGCCTGCGCGCCGGGCGCCGCGCGGCCGGAGGAGTCGGGCCGGGCCGCCGCGGCGGAGCCCGAGCTCTCCGCGAGCCCGGTCACCACGCCCGGCTACCACGACGAGACCTCGGTGGCCGCCGACCCCATCCGGGAGGGCGGGGTGGTCGCGGTGTGGCAGGTGCCGGCCACGGCCGGACGCTCGTCGGACGGGGGCGCCACCTGGAGCTCCGCGCCCCTCCCGGGCACCGAACGCTGGGAGCTCGCCGGCGACCCGTCGGTCATCTTCTCCGACGACGGGACCGCGCACGCCCTGTTCATCGCCTTCGACCGGCCCGACGATTACCGCGTCCTGGGCCGCGCCGCGCACCGGAACGGCATCTTCACGAGCCGCTCTACCGACGGGGGCGGGAGCTGGACGGACCCGGCTGCGGTGGTCGAGCACGCCGAGGCGCCCGGGATCCCGTTCGAGGACAAGCCGATGATGACGGCCGACCGGCGGGACGCGTCCCCCCACCACGGGAACCTGTACGTGGCGTGGACGCAGTTCCGGGCGGATGCGTCCGGGATCCGGTTCTCGCGCTCGACCGACGGCGGGAGGAGCTGGTCGGAGCCCACCGAGATCTCGGACCGGCCCGGCTCCCCGCAGGACACGGTGGGCGCCGCCGAGGGCACCGACCTGGCCGTCGGCCCGGACGGCACGCTCTACGTCGTGTGGAGCGACTCGACCGGGCTCCTCCTGGACCGCTCGAAGGACGGGGGGCGGACGTTCGGGCGCGACGTCCACGTGCGACGGACCTCCGACATCGTCTTCCCCGTCCCGGGCGTGGCCCGCGCCAACGGCTACCCGTCCCTCGAGGTGGACCCGCGCTCGGGCCGGCTGTTCGTGACGTGGGTGGACCGGAGCGCCGGCGAGGCCGACGTGTGGCTGATCACCTCGGACGACGGGGGCGACACCTGGACGGAGCCCGTGCGCGTGAGCGGGGATCCGGCCGGGTCCGGTAGAGAGCACTTCTTCGCGTGGAGCTCCGTGGACCCGGTGACGGGGACCTATGTGGCCGGCTACTACCGCGTGGCGCGGCCGGACTCGGCCGACCCGGAGCTGCGCTATACGATCTCCTGGTCCGGGGACGGCGGTCGGAGCTTCTCACGCGAGCCCTGGGGCGCGCCCTTCCGGCCCGGCGGCGAGTTCCTGGGCGACTACACCGGCGTCGATGCCCGCGCCGGCGTGGCGTACGGCGCCTGGACCGACGTGGCCGCCGACACCGCGAGCGCCGCCGGAGAGGGCCCCGGCGTGCACGGCTCCCGCCACCACACGCGGGTCGTGGTGGGACGGGCCGTCTTCGGCCCTCGATCGGCCGGCTCCGGATCCGGCGGCCGACGCCACTGAACCCGAGACCGAGGACCCCATGCCGCCCTGTGACAGCAGCGCCTTCTCGCTCCCCGACGAGCTGCACTATCTGAACGCGTCCTTCATGTCGCCGCTGCCCCGCGTGGTGCAGGAAGCCGGGCGGCGGGGCCTCGGGCGCGAGTCCGTGCCGACGGATCTCGGGGCGGAGGACTTCTTCGACGACTCCGACCGGGTCCGGGCCGCCTTCGCGGCGCTCATCGGGGCCGACGACGCGTCGCGGGTCGCGCTGGTCCCGGCCGTCTCCTACGGGGCCGCGCTCGTCGCCCGGAACACGGAGCTCGAGCCCGGGCAGACCGTCGTGGTGGCGGGAGGGCAGTTCCCGAGCCACGTGTACCCGTGGCGTGCGCTCGCGGGGCGGTCCCGCGGGGAGGTCCTCACCGTCGATCCGCCGCGGGCCGCGCCTCCGGCCGCCGGGCGGCGGTCCAGCGCCGGGGCCTGGAGCGGGAGGATCCTGGAGGCGATCGACGAGCGGACGGCGCTCGTGGCCCTGCCGCACGCACACTGGTCGGACGGCACGCTCTTCGACCTCGTGGCGGTCGGGGAGCGGGCGCGCGAGGTGGGCGCCGCGCTCGTCGTGGACGGCACGCAGACCGTCGGCGCCCATCCGTTCGACGTGGAGGCCATTCGTCCGGATGCGGTCCTGTGCTCGGGCTACAAGTGGCTCCTCGGGCCGTACGGGTCCGGGGTGGCGTGGCTGGGCCCGCGCTTCGACGCCGCCCGGCCCCTGGAGGAGAGCTGGATGGGACGCGAGGGAAGCGAGGACTTCGCCGGGCTCGTGGCCTACCGGGACGAGTACCGCGCCGACGCGAGCCGCCTCGACGCGGGCGGTCACGCCAGCTTCATCCTCACGCCCATGCTCGCCGCGGCCCTCGAGCTGCTCCTCGAGTGGGGGATCGACGTCGTGGCCGAGCGCTGCGCGGGTCTCACGGCACGCATCGCGGAGGGAGCCGCCGCCCTCGGCTGCTCGGTCGAGGAGGACGCCGGGCGCTGCGTGAACATCGTGGGGCTCGGACTCCCGCCCTCCTGGGACGGCGGCCGGCTGCAGGATCGGCTCGCGTCCGCCCGCATCCACGTCTCGAGGCGCGGCGAGGCCCTGCGCGTCTCCCCCCACGTCTACAACGACGCGGGCGACGTGGAGGCCCTCCTCGGCGTGCTGGAGGCGGAGGAAGCCACGGCCTAGATCGTATGCGGAGGCCGTCCTGCCCGGACACGCCGGCCCGCGCCGCCGCTGAAACTTTCCCGGTCCCGGCTCCCGTAGGAGAACGCACAGGAGGGAGCCATGAAGAGAAAGACCGGGATCGTGCTGGGCGTCGCCGGCGTGCTCGTCGTCGCCGCGGGCGTAGCCGCCTTCGCCCGCGACGGCGGTGGCGACGCGACCGCGGGGACCGTCACCGTGGAGCGCGGCGACATCGTCGACCGGGCCCTGGCCGTGGGACGCATCGACCCCGACGTGGAGGTCGAGGTCAAGTCCCAGCTGGCCGGCGTGGTCCAGAGGATCTTCGCCGAGGAAGGCCAGCAGGTCCGCGCCGGGACGCCGCTCCTGGAGATCCGCCCCAATCCCACGCCGCTCGAGCTGGTCGAGGGCCGCCGGCAGCTGCAGATCCGCCAGGTGGACCTGGACCGGGCGCAGAAGGAGTACGCCCGGCTCGAGCCGCTGCGGGAGCAGCAGTTCGTGACCGAGGAGGAGTTCGAAGGGGCGCAGCAGCGGCTCGAGGAGTCGCGCCTCCAGGTGCAGCTAGCCAGGGAGCGCCTGGCGCTCCTCGAGAAGGGACGCGTCAAGAGCTCGGCGGGCGACGTGGAGACGGTCGTGCGCGCCCCCATCGACGGGATCGTCCTCACCAGGACCGTGGAGATCGGCGACCCGGTCGTGCCGCTCACCTCCTACCAGGAGGGGACGGCGGTCATGACGATGGCTTCCATGAAGAGCCTCCTGTTCAGGGGCACGGTGGACGAGATCGACGTCGGTCGCCTCGAGGAGGGGATGAAGGCCGAGATCAAGATCGGCGCTCTGCCCGAGGCCCACGTGACCGGGACGCTCACCAGGATCTCGCCCAAGGGCACGAAGCAGGAGAACGCCACCGTCTTCCCGGTGGAGATCACCCTGGACCCGGCCTCCGCCGTGCACCTGCGGGCCGGCTACTCGGCCAACGCCGAGATCATCGTGGACCGCCGGACCGGCGTGCTCACGATCCCCGAGCGCGTCGTGACCTTCGAGGGCGACTCGGCCCGGGTCACCGTGCAGCTGGCGGGCCAGAAGACCGAGGAGCGGACGATCCGCACCGGGCTCTCCGACGCGATCCGGGTCGAGGTGGTCTCGGGGCTTTCCGAGGGCGAGCGCGTCCGCGAGAAGCCCACCCCCAGGATCGAGTAGGCCGGGTCGCACCATGCGGCTGGGCGGCATCCTCCGCGACCTGATCTGGGACCTGAGCCACCAGCGCCTCCGGACCTCCCTCACCGTGCTCGGCATCGCGTGGGGGACGGTCTCGGTGGTCGTCCTCCTGGCGTTCGGGGTGGGGCTCGAGCGTCAGACGATCAAGCGCTTCCACGGCCTGGGCGAGCGCATCGTGGTGCTGTTCGGGGGACGGACCACGGAGCCGTGGCAGGGCTTCCCCGACGGCCGCACGATCCGGCTGCGGGAGGAGGATGCCGCCCTGCTGGCCAGCCAGATCCCCGACATCACC